>Ga0181606_10000734_pt1 | contig 27644 bp, 18 predicted proteins | sample 041ome_10_FD_132994 | JGI IMG/M metagenome (GOLD analysis project Ga0181606, IMG submission 132994) | Coastal salt marsh microbial communities from the Groves Creek Marsh, Skidaway Island, Georgia - 041412US metaG (megahit assembly) | ecosystem: Environmental > Aquatic > Marine > Intertidal... | reverse complement strand
CGCACCAAGAATTTCGAGGAGGAGAAGGGCGAGACCCGCGAGACCGACATCCTCTCCCCCACCGACGGCAAGCCGCTGATCGAGACCCTCCGCACCTACCGGTCCCAGGACGGCTTCATCACCGTCTACAAGGTCACCAGCGGCCGGCGCCTCGAGGAAACCGAGGTGCGCGAACTCGTCACGGCCGGTGAAATCGGCCCGGTCGACGGCTTTGTTTCCGCCCGCACCGGCAAGCAGTTTCCCGCCAAGCTCCGCCTCGTCGCCAACGGCGAGGAGGGCAAGAAGAAGGTCGAACTCGACTTCGGCCAGAAAGAGGAGCTCGCCGATCTCACCCCGTTCTGGACCGACCCCAAGACCGGCGCCGAGCTGTGCGAGGACGCGACCAATTACGTGCTGCGCGAACGCGACGGCGAGGACTGGAAGCAGGCCTTCAAGGTCGGCCGCCGCATGTGTCAGCAGGAGATCACCCGCGACCAGGCCGTGCAGATGGTCACCGCGGGCAAGACCGATCTCATCAAGGGTTTCATCTCCAAGCGGGGTCGGCCCTTCGATGCCTTCCTGCTCAAGGCCGGCAACCGCGTGCGCTGGGAATTCCCGCCCCGTGAGGCGAAGCCCGGCGGCAAGTCGCCGCGCGCCAAAAAAACTTTTGATCCCAGCACGGCCGAGAAGCTCGGCGCCAGTCCGGCCCATGGCGAGGAGGCGACTCTGCACGCGACCCAGGACGCGTTCGTGGTCACCAAGCCCTCCGGCGCCAACGATGAGCCCCGCGTGGTGTTCGAGCTCAAGCAGCAACTCTGCGACCGCGAGATCACCCGCGCCGAGGTCGCGCAGTTGCTCCGCGACGGCAAGACCCCGCTGCTCGAAGGCTTTGTCTCAAAGCGCGGCGCCAAATTCTCCGCTCACCTCGTGCTCTCGAAAACCAAGGCCAAGGCGGATTTTGAGTTTCCGCCTCGCTGAGGCAGGTCAGGGCCAGCCCCCGGCCATGAAACTTTCCGTCGGGTTGGCCGTCTTAGCTAGCGATGCCTGAAACCCGCACCACCGCCATCGCCATTCTGGCTTTAACCACGGTCACCGCGGCAGGCGTTGCCTGGCACAACCACCGCCGCGCGGAGGCCTTGGCCCACGAATTGGCCGCCAGCCGCGAGGCGCAGGCCGCGTCGGAACTCCGGCTGGCCGACCGCCTCAGCCGATCCCGTCCAATGCCGGAGGATGATCCCTTCGCGGAAGCGGGCGACCCGGCAGAGCTCATGGAGGACAACAGCGGGCCACCCCAGCCCGTTGACCGCCCGCCGCAGCGTTTCAACCGTCGCAACGGCACCGCCCGGCTGGAGGAGCTGATGCAGAACCCGCAGTTCGCCCAAGCCTTCCAATTGCAGGCCACGTCGCAACTCGACGGCCGCTACGCCGAACTGTTTCGACAACTGAACCTTTCCCCCGCCGCCCTGGACCAGCTCAAGACGCTGCTGGTCGAACGACAAAATGCCTGGCGTGATGTAGTGGGCGCGGCCCGTTCCGAAGGCCTGTCCGGCCGCGAAAACCGCGACGAGCTGCGCACCTTGGTCGAGATGACCCAGAATGAGATCGCCGCCGACATCCGCCAGCTGATCGGCGACAACGGCTTGGCGGAGTTGGAGCGCTACGAAGCCACCACCGCCCAGCGCGGCATGATCGACCAGCTCGCCAATCGCCTGAGCTACTCCGGCACGCCCCTCAACTCGGGGCAGACGGAGGCCCTGCTGGCCATTTTCACCGCCCCGGCCTCCACCGATGGCGCCGGCGCCACCCGCTTCCAGGTGACCTCCACCGGCCCCGGCGGTGATCGCACCGCTTTCGCCAGCTCCGGCAGCCCGATGATCACCGACGAAATCATCGCCCGCGCCCAGGGCGTGCTGGCGCCCGATCAAGTCGCGGCCCTCCAGCAATTGCAGGCCGAGCAGGCCGCCCAGCGTACTGTGGGCGCCATGATGCGTTCCCAGTTGCGCGACCGCGCCCCGCGGCCGGCTTCACCCAACGACGGCGGCTGATTGCCCCGGCGGCCGATTTCCACCCCTCCCCCGGCCCGCGGCGCGCGGCCCCGCTGGCCGACTTCATGCTAAAATGCCCTTGCCGGGCTTTTCCGCGGCTCGGTAGCCTCGCCGTTCGGACGCATCCTTTTCTACCAACCATCATGATCGTCACCACCGCTCAGCTCTTCAAACACGCCTACGGCAAATACGCCGTCGGTGCCTACAACATCAATAACGCCGAGCAGGCGATGGGTCTCTTCAAGGGCGCCATCGACTCCCAGGCCCCGTTCATCATCCAGATTTCCAAGGGTGCGCGCAAATACACCGACAAGCGCATGCTGGAGGCCATCATCCGTGCCTCCTCCGAGATCTTCCCCGAGGCCATCTTCGCCGTCCACCTCGACCACGGTGACGAGGAAACCTGCTACGACTGCATCGATTCCGGCTTCTTCAGCTCGGTCATGATCGATGCCTCGCACGACCCGTTCGAGGAGAACGTCGCCATCACCAAGCGTGTCGTCGAGCGCGCTCACGCCAAGGGCATCTCCGTCGAGGCCGAGCTCGGCATGCTCGGTGGCGTCGAGGAAGACATCCAGGTCGACGAAGGCAACGCGTGCCTGACCGACCCGGCCGAGGCTGAGGAATTCGTCAAGCAGACCGGCTGCGACTCCCTCGCCTGCGCCATCGGCACCAGCCACGGCGCCTTCAAGTTCAAGGGCCGCCAGTCGCTTCACTTCGATGTGCTCGACCAGATCAAGGCCCGCCTGCCCGGCTTCCCGCTGGTCATGCACGGCTCCTCCTCGGTGCCGCAGGACGAAGTCGCCAAGATCAACGCCGCCGGCGGCACGATCCAGGACTCCATGGGCGTCGACGTGAACGAGTATCTCCCGGCCGCCAAGAAGGGTGTCACCAAGATCAACATCGACACCGACGGCCGCCTGGTCTGGACCCGCGTCCACCGCGAGTTCTTCCGCGACAATCCCGAGCAGTTCGATTTCCGCCCGCCCGGGAAGATCTTCATGGCCGAATACGCCAAGTTCATCGCCAGCCGCAACGAGCTGCTCGGCTCCGCCGGCCAGCTCGAGGACCTGCGCAAGTCGCTCTGAGCGACCCCGCCCGGTCCCCTGCCTTTCAACGCGTCCCGCCTTTCGCGGGGCGCGTTTTTTTTAACTCCTCCCATGCCCCGCCTGCCCGCCTGGCTCCGTCACCGTTCGACCTGGATCGCGCTCGCCGCCGGCGCGCTCGGGTTTAGCCTGCTGGGTGTGGTGCGTCTCAACTACCTCAGCCGCCACCTGCCCCTCCCGCCGGGGGTCTCCGTGGCCTCGGCCCCGATACCGGTGCGGGCCGACGACGTGCGCTTCCTCGCCGACATCACCCATGGCGACCGGGTCGAGCAATCGATCTACGACCGCGCCCTGGAACTCATCGCCGGCGCCGAGCAGTTCATCCTCGTCGACCTCTTTCTTTGGAACGACTACCTTGGCCAGGATCCCGGCCCGCCCTTTCGCTCGCTGAGCCAAGAAATGGTCGATGCCCTGCTGGCCCGGCGGGCCGCCCGGCCGGACCTGCCCATCCACGTGATCAGCGACCCGATCAACGAAGCCTACGGCGGCACGCCCTGGCCGGGCTTCGAGCGCCTGCGGGCCGCCGGCATCCCGGTCACCCTCACCGACCACACGCGGCTGCGTGACTCCAATCCCGCCTACTCCGCCTTCTGGCGCTGGTGCGTGCGGCCGTTTGGTCCCGGCGGCGCGGGCAGCCTGCCGCATCCGCTGTCCGCCAACGCTCCCCAGGTTTCCCTGCGCTCCTGGCTGGCGTTGCTCAATTTCAAGGCCAACCACCGCAAACTCATCGTCGTCGACAGCCCGACCACTGACGGCACCGACCGCCAATGGACCACGCTCGTGATGTCGGCCAACCCGCATGACGGCTCCAGCCGCCACAGCAATGTCGCGCTGGAAGTGCGGGGCGACCTGGCGTTCACCGCCTTGCACAGCGAAGCCGGGGTGCTCAACTTCTCCGGCAACCCGATCGACCTCTTCCAGACGCTGCCCATCGGCCAGCAGCCCGTGCCCCCGACGGAGACCGCGGCCACCGTGCAACTGGTCACCGAATCCAAAATCCGGGACGCCCTGCTGGCCGGGCTGGCCACCGCCGATGAGGCCAGCCAGGTCGACGTGGCGGTCTTCTACCTGTCCGACCGGTGGGTCGTCGACGCCCTCGCCGCCGCCGCGAACCGCGGCGCGACCGTGCGGCTCCTGCTCGATCCCAACAAGGACGCCTTCGGCTACGAGAAGAACGGTATTCCGAACCGCCCGGTCGCGGCGGAGCTGCGCCGCCGGACGGAAGGACGCATTGCCGTGCGCTGGATCGACACCACGGGGGAACAATTCCACGCCAAGCTGTTCCTCTTGGAACGCCATGGGACTGTCACCCTGCTCGCCGGATCGGCCAATTTCACCTCCCGCAACCTCGGTGACTACAATCTGGAGAGCAACCTGCTGCTCCAAGGCCCGGGCGACCTCCCCGCCCTGCGTGATGCCCGCGACTGGTTTGAACGCCTCTGGAGCAACCGGGACGCCCCCTTCAGCGTCGCCTACGAACGCTATGCCGATGCGTCCCGCTGGCACGCCCTGGTTTACCGGTTTCAGGAGGCGACCGGCCTCAGCACGTTCTAAAGCCGGCCATTGTGAACGTTTTCCGCACAATATTCCGCTTTGCATTCGCAGAATAATTTTTTGGGACGTCTATTGGGGTGTGCGTCGCACTTTGGCAGAACCCCACCGCCGGCTGACGACCCGCTTCCCCACCCGGCGTCGACTCGTCGGTTGCCTGCTCGTCAGCTGCCTGCTGCTGCCGCTGGGCCTGCGGGCCGATGCCTATCAAGACGCGGTCGATCTCTTCCGGCGCGGCCAATACGAGGACGCCCTTTACAACGCCACCGCGGGTCGCGAAGCGGACAGCGCCAACGAGCATTGGTGGCGGCTCGAGGGGCAGGCCCTCCTCGCCCTCGGGCGGTATCGGGACGCCTACGACCGGCTGAGCCGGGGCGTGGTCGAAGTCCCCGACAGCCTCTGGCTCATCCTGCTGCGGCGGGAAGCCACCCACTATGTCCCGGACGCCCGGGACACGCCACTGACCCAGGGGGACATCGTCCGGGCGATCAATTACGCTGCCGCCTTTCGCGGCCGGGCCGCCACCGGCGAGCCGGACTTTCGCGCCGCCGTCGGTAAGGCCGCCCTCATCGCCGGCATCGAGCCCAAGCTCGTACTCGAGAACTTCCTCAAGCCCGCCCAGGAGGGTTCCCCGCCCTCGCGCGACGCCTTCATCGTGGCCGGTGATCTCGCCCTCGCCAAGCAGGACCCGGCCCTGGCCTCCCGGACGTTTTCCGCCGGCCTCCAGGCCTTCCCCGAGGATCCCGACATGATCGCCGGTCTCGCCGCGTCGTTTCGCAACAGCGACCGCCGCCAGACCCTGGCCCTTGCCCAGCAGGTGCTGGAGATCAACCCGCGCCATCCCCGCGCCCGCCTGCTGCTGGCCGAACACTACATCGACTCGGAGTCCTACACGGTCGCCACCGGGGAGCTGCTCGCCATCCTCGGCGCCAATCCCGAACACCCCGAGGCCCTCGCCCTGCGCGCGGTGATCGCCGAGCTGCAGAATGAAACCGTCGCCGCCGCAGAGTTCCGGGATCGGGCCCTCGCGCATTGGACCGATAATCCCGCGGTCGATCACCTCATCGGGCGCAAGCTCTCGGCCAAGTATCGCTTCAAGGAGGCCGCCGCCGCCCAGCGTCGCGCACTGACCTTCGACCCCACCTACGTGCCGGCCCGCGTCGAGCTCGCCCTGGACCTGCTGCGGCTCGGGCAGGAGGACGAAGGCTGGGACCTCGCGCAATGGGCGCACAATGCCGACGGCTACAACATCGACGCCTACAACCTGACCCTGCTGCACGATCGCATCGAGGGCTTCACGACGGTGGAAAATGAAAACTTCCGCGTGCGCATGAGTGCCGCCGAGGCCGCCGTCTACGGCCATCGCGCGCTGAACCTGCTGGAGCAGGCGCACACCGACCTGAGCGTCCGCTACGGCATCGCGCTGCCCACCCGCACCACGGTGGAGATCTACCCCGACCCGAAGGACTTCGGCGTGCGCACCTTCGGCATCCCCGACATCGGCGGCTACCTCGGCGTGTGCTTCGGTCCGGTCTTCACCGTCAACAGCCCGGCCACCTCGCGCGCCAACTGGGAAGCCGTGCTGTGGCATGAATTCGCCCACGTCATCACCCTCACGCTGACCAACAACAAAATGCCCCGCTGGTTGAGCGAGGGTATCTCCGTCTTCGAGGAGCTGCGCCACAACCCGGCGTGGGGGCAGCACATGTCGCTGGCCTACCGGGACCGCATCGTTGAGGAGCGCACCCAGCCGCTCAGCCGGATGAGCGCCGCCTTCATGGAGGCGCAGGAGCCGGAGGATACGATGTTTGCCTACTACCAGTCCTACCTCGTGGTCCGCTACCTGGTGGAGACCCACGGCTTCGACGCCCTCCGCGATCTGCTTGAGGATCTTGGCACCGGCACCGCCATCAACGAGGCGCTGGCGCTGCACTACGAACCGCTCGACGAGCTGGAAAACAATTTCGCCGCCTGGGCCCGTCAGCTGGCCGAAGGCTTCGCCCCCGGCTTCGACCTCCGCAAACCCGAGGGCGTGCTGGGGGCGGTCATGTCCACCCCCGCCCTGCCGTTCCAGGCCCCCAACCTCCGCCGCGAACTCGCCAACGTGGAGAGCCTCGTCGAGTCCGGCGACTGGGCCAAGGTGCGCGACACCCTGCAACCGCTCTTCGACGCCGGCCTCTACCTGCCGGACGACGAAAACTACCACTTCGACCTCGCCGCCGCGTACCGTGAACTCGACGACACCGCCGGCGAAATCGCCGCCCTGACCCAGATCGCCGAGCACGAGGCCGACGCGCTGCCCGCCTTCCAACGCCTGCTGTCGCTGGCGCAGGACGAGGAGGACTGGCCCGCCATTGCCCACTGGAGCGACGCCTGGCTGGCAGTGAACCCCCTCGCCCCCACGCCCTGGCGCGCCCGCTTCAACGCCCATATCGAACTCGACGACCCGGCCATCGCCGTCGCCGCCGGCCGCACGCTGCTGCAACTCGATCCGCCCGACCGCGCCGCCATTCACTACGCCCTCGCCCAGCAGCTCGAAACCGACGCCCCCGCCGACGCCCGGCGTCACGTGCTCGAGGCGCTGGAGGAGGCCCCGCGCTTTCGCGACGCCTACCGGCTGCTCCACGCGTTGCAAAACCCCACGCCCCCCGCCCCGCCGGCGCCGTCCCCCTTGCCCGCGATGGACGCCCCCCTTTCCCCATGAAGTTTCGCCGTCTCACCTTCTTCCTCTTCCTCGCCGCGCTGGTGACCGGCGCCGGACTGCTGGCCCAGAACTACGGCGGCCGCGGCCGTCGCGGTGAGCCCGGCGGCCGCCAGGGCGTGCCGGAGTGGACGGTTGATCCGCGCTTTGAGAAGGACGTGTTTTCCTTCGCCCGGCTCCGCTACGAAAGCTGGGGCCGTAACTGGGGCTGGGGCGGTCGCGGCCGCTGGGCCACCGACGCACCCGACGCCGACCTGAACCTGCTCTTCCGGCTGCAGCAGATGACGAGCCTGAAGGTGAATCCGGACGTCACCTACATCGACATCGAGCCGGAGCAGTTGGCGCAGTATCCCTTCGTCTACATGGTGGAGCCCGGCACGCTCGTGTTCCGGCCCGAGGAGGCCACGGCCCTGCGCAATTACCTGCTCAACGGCGGCTTTCTCATGGTCGACGACTTCTGGGGCGCCGAGGATTGGTATAACTTCCGCGCCGAGATGAAGCGGGTGTTTCCCGACATCGAGCCGGTCGAGATCGAGGTGGATCATCCGATCTTCCACATCGTCTTCGATCTGGATGAGAAGCCGCAGATGCCGGGCATCGATCCGTTCCTTTATTCCGGCGAAACTTCCGAGCGCGGTTCCGGCCCGGTGCACTACTGGACCTACAGCGACCCCAAGGGCCGCATGATGGCCATCATCTGTCACAACACCGATCTCGGCGACGGCTGGGAACGTGAGGGCGAGGACGCCACCTATTTCCACCGCTTTTCCGAGAAGATGGCCTACCCGATGGCGATCAACATCATCTACTACGCCATGACCCACTGAGCGCCACCTGCACCCAACCTCTTACCATCACCCTTTCCATACTCCATGTCGTTTCCCGAATCCCCGCCGCCCCTGCCCGAAACCGATAACGAAGCGCCCCAGCCGCTCACCGCCGAAGCCGCGTTCGAACGCCTGCAGGCCAACCGCGAGCGCGTGACCGCCGAACTCGCCAAGGTCATCGTCGGCCAGCACGACGTGATCGAGCAGTTGCTGATCTCCCTCCTCTCCGGTGGCCACTGCCTGCTCACCGGTGCGCCCGGCCTGGCCAAGACCCTGCTGGTGAAGTCCGTGGCGAGCGCGTTTCAGCTGAAATTCCAGCGCATCCAGTTCACGCCCGACCTGATGCCGGCCGACATCACCGGCACGGAGATCCTCTCCGACACACCCGAGGGCCGGCGCCTGACGTTCGTGCCGGGTCCCATCTTCGCCAACCTGCTCCTTGCCGACGAAATCAACCGCACGCCGCCCAAGACCCAGGCCGCCCTGCTCGAGGCCATGCAGGAGCACCAGGTGACCGCCGCCGGCGTACGCCACACCCTGGCCGAACCATTCTTCGTCCTCGCGACCCAGAACCCGGTGGAAATGGAGGGCACCTATCCGCTGCCCGAGGCCCAGCTCGACCGCTTTCTCTTCAACGTCCTCATCGACTACCTGCCCGAGGAGGACGAGGTCGCCGTGGTCACCCAGACCACGTCGCGCACGGCCGCTGCCATCACGCCGCTGTTCACCGCCGAGGACGCGATCGCGTTTCAGTCCCTCGTGCGCAATGTTCCGATTTCCGAGGACAACGTGCGCTTCGCGGTCCGTCTCGCCGCCGCGTCCCGCCCCAACCGTCCCGGCGCCCCCGACTTCGTCAACCAATGGCTCAACTGGGGGGCCGGCACCCGCGCCGGCCAGGCCCTCGTGCTCGGCGCCAAGGCCCGCGCGCTCTGGCAGGGCCGCACCCACGCCGATGCCGACGACATCCGCGCCCTCGCCGGTCCAGTCCTCCGCCACCGCCTCCTCCTCAACTACCGCGCCGAGGCCGACGGCGTCACCGTCGAGACCGTCATCGAGAAGCTGCTCGAGCACGTCGCCAAATAAACCCGAAGGCTGAGAGCTGAGACCTGAGGTTGATGTACCGGAGATGAGAAATGAGTTCCAATGCCGAGCGAAAAGAAGCCTTGCGACAGCGCACCAAGGCCTTCGCCAGCCTGGTGGTGGGAACCTATTGCTCATTGGACCGCAAGCGCGACGAGCTCCGCATCCTGGGTGGCCAGTTCCTCCGGGCCGGCACTTCAGTGGCGGCCAATTACCGCGAAGCGTCACGGGCCCGCAGCCCTGCCGAATTCATCTCCAAAATCAACCTGTGCGCGCAGGAGGCCGACGAAACGCAGCTCTGGCTGGAACTACTCCGCGACGACTGCGGGATCCCCGCACACATTCTCGATCCAATTTGGAAAGAGGCTGACGAACTTATCTCCATTTTCGTCACCATGGCCAAAAACACCCGCTCCAACGCCTAGCCGTCCACCCCTCACGCCCTCAGGTCTCAAGTCTCAGGTCTCAAGTTTCAGGTCTCAAGTTTCAGGTCTCAAGTTTCAGGTCTCAGGTCTCAAGTCTCTCAACCTCCCTTCTCCCCATGCCCTCCTCTCACGATCCGTCCGCCCTGCTCGCGATCAAGCATCTCGAGCTGCGGGCGCGTGCGGTCATGGAGGGGTTGAAGGCCGGCCTGCACCGCAGTCCCTACAGCGGCTTCTCGGTCGAGTTCACCGAATATCGTCAATACACCCCCGGCGACGACCTGCGCTACTTGGACTGGAAGGCGCTCGCTCGCACCGACCGCCACTACATCAAGAAGTACGAGGACGAGACCGACCTCCGGTGTCTCATCCTGTTGGATACAAGCCGCTCCATGCAGTTCGGCTCGCGGGGCTACACCAAACTCGACTATGCCCGCACGCTCGCGGCCACGCTCGCGTGTTTCCTGCACGAGCAGCGCGATGTCGTCGGTACCGCCCTGTTCGACCGCACCGTCCATCACGTCGTGCCGCCGCGCTGGCGGGCCGGCCACCTGCAGCACGTGTTCGCCGCCCTCGACCGCGAACCGGCCGCGCACGAGACGCACCTCACCCAGGCGTTGGAGGAGGTCGCCCGCATGTGCCGCAAGCGGACGTTGATCTTCATCCTCTCCGACTTCCTCGCCCCCAGTGAGGACTGGTCCACCGCCCTGGGCCACCTCGCGGCCGCCCGGCACGATGTCCGCGCCCTGCAGGTCATCGATCCGGCGGAACGCTCCCTTGAGTTCGGCAAGGCCGCCGTCTGGGAAGACCTGGAGGACGGTCGCACCCTTTACATCGACCCGGCCCAGGCCCGGACGGGCTACCAGCAGCGGTTCACCGCGCACGAGACCGCCCTGCGCGCCGTGTTCGCCACCTACGGCGTGGCGTCGACCACCATCACCACCGATGAACCCCTCGACCAGGCACTCATCCGTTTCCTGTCCGGTGAAACCGTCCGGCCGCCGGCCGCCGCCACGCCATGAGCCTGCTCGCGCCCTGGTTTCTCGCCGGCCTCGCCCTGCTGGCCGGTCCGATCATCGCCCATCTTATCCGCCGGGCGACGAAGGATCGCGTGCCGTTCAGCACCCTGCGGTTCCTGAATCCCTCGGCCCCGCGGCTCGACCGGCGCAGCCGCATCCAACATCCGCTGCTCCTCGCGCTGCGCTGCCTGGTCGTGCTGCTGCTCGCCCTCGGCTTTGCCCGGCCCTACCTGCGCGAGACCTCGATCGTACCGCCCGCCACCACCGCACCACGCACCGTCGCCATTGTGCTCGATGCCAGCGCCTCCCTACGCCGGGGTGACCTCTGGGAGGAGGCTCGCGAACGGGTCCGCGACGTGGCCGCCGACTTGAGCCCCAACGACCGGCTCATCGTCGTCTCGGCGGCGGACCGCGTGTCGACCCTGCTCTCCGCCGAACAGTGGCTGAACAGCCTGCCCGGTGACCGGGCCAGCCTGCTCGCCGCCGTGCTCGATCAAACCGAGCCAAGCTGGGGGCCCAGCCTGCTCGATGCCGCCATCGAATCCGCCCTCGATCTGTCCCGCGAGATCAACGAAAACGCCGAGGCGCCGGGCGACACCGAAATCGTCCTGGTGTCCGATCTCACGGTCGGTTCCCGCGTAGCGGGACTTGCCGGCCTGACCTGGCCCATCGGCACCCTCGTGCGCCTGGAAACCTTGGCATCCGCCACCGAACCCAACCTCGGCCTGCAATGGCTCGGCTGGGGCGCGGACCAGGGCCAGGGCGCCCCGGCGCGGGTTCGCGTCGTGGCCGACCAGCGCGCCGGCACGCGCGCGGTCACGCTGCAATTGCATGACGCCACCACCGACGCGGCGGTCGGCGAACCCGTCTCACTCGTCGTGCCGGCCGGGGGCACGCAGGTCGCGCTCGTCCCCGTACCGACCAACGCTCCGGCCGCGCTGCGCATCGACCTGAGCGGCAACGACGAGACCTTTGACAACCAACTTTGGATCGTGCGCGACGCCGCGCGCACGCTGCCCGTCCACTACCTCGGTCCGGCCGAGGCCGGTGATGCGCAGTCCTCCCGGTTCTACGTCGAGGCCGCCACCATGGGCTGGCGTGATCCGGAGCCCGCCGTCACGCCGTTCGACCCGGCCGCCGAGGTGCAACCGGCGCTGTTCGTCATCACCGATCCCCTGGCCGCAGACCGGCTGGCCGCGATCCGCTCGCGCCTGGAGTCCGGCAGCTTTGCCCTCGTGCTGGCACACAATGGCAACACCCTGGCGACCGCCGCCGCTCTGGCCGGCGAAAGCGGCTGGTCCGCCGGCTCACCCACCTCGCGCGCCTACTCCCTGTTCGGTCGCGTTGATTTCGAACACCCGCTGTTCGCCCCCTTTGCCGACCCGCACTACAGCGACTTCAGCCGCATCCGCTTCTGGCAACCCAGGCCCATCACGCTGCCCACCGATACCGCCGCCACCGTCGTCGCGCGCTTTGACAACGATCAGGTCGCCGTGGTCGAGGTGCCGGTCGGCCAGGGCCGCCTGATCGTCTGGCCTGGCGACTGGAGCCCCAGCGCCAGTCAATGGATCCTGTCCACCAAGTTCGTGCCCTGGCTGCAGGCCCTGGGCGAACGCACCGTCGGCGGTGCCCGCCAGGCGGGCGTGGTCGAATTCGGCACGCTCACCCGGGCCGGCGTGGAATCACTGACCGCCCTCGAGACGGTCACCGGCGACTCCGGCGAGCCCGGCTTGTACCGCACGACCGGCGACCGTCCCCGCCCGCTCGCCCTCAACGTCCCGGCGGCCGAGTCGCTGACGGATCCCATGCCGTTGGAAACCCTCGAAAATCTCGGCCTGCCTCTCGAGGCCGCGGTCAGCGCCGCCACCACCGAACTCGCCGAACGCCGCCTCGCCGCCGAATCCGCCGCCGCGCTCGAGGGCCGGCAGCAGGTATGGCGCTGGCTGCTCCTGCTCGTCGCCCTGCTCCTCGTGGCCGAAAGCATACTCTCCCTCACCCTCGCGCGCCGCCAACCCGTCCCCACGACCTGACCCCCTTTACCCATGCGCCGCCCCTTTCGCCTGTTCTTCTCCGTCAACGACCGCCTCCATGAGGAGCTGAGCGCGATCGCGCGCAAACATCAGGCCATCCGGGTGCACGAGCGGGGCGTGGCCATCTGGACCACGGCGGCCGTCCTCCTCGCCGCGGCCGTCGGCACCGCGCAGCTCTGGCCCGCGGCCGCCGCCTGGCTGACTCCGCTCCTCATCACGGCCCTGGCCGGAGCCGGCATCGCTGTCTTCGTCTGCATTGTCGGCGATCAGCTCGACCTTCGCGATGCCGCACGGCGCATCGAACAGCAGCACCCGGAACTGAAGTCCGCCCTCAGCACCGCCGCCGAGCAGACCCCCGGCAGCGACGGCCAGCTGCACTTCCTGCAACGCCGGCTCATCGAAAAGACCTTGGCGCACGCCACCGCCGAGCTGTGGGGCGACGCCCCGCAGCGCCAGGCCCGTTGGCTGGGCGCGGCCCATCTGGTCGCCATCCTCGCCGCCATCGGCTTCGCCACCCTCGCCTGGGAGCAGGCCACGCCCTTCTCCCTCCGCCTCCCCGCCATGGCCGGCCCGCGCGGGCCCATCGCCGGCAGCGGGATCGAAGTGACGCCCGGCGACACCGAGGTCGAACGCGGTTCCACCGTCGTGATCGCCGCCCGCTTCAATGACGAGTTCCCCGCCGCCGCCACCCTGGTCTGGCAACGCGCCGACGGGGCCACCGGCCGCGACCCGATGGCCCGCAGCTTGTCTGATCCGGTGTTCGCCCTGACCCTCCCGGAGGTGCCGGCCGACGTGGTGTATCACGTCGAGTATGACGGCGGCAGCACGGCGGATTTTGCCCTCACCGTCTACGATCTGCCCAGCCTCGTGCGCGCCGACGCCAGTCTCGACTACCCCGACTACACCGGTCTGACCGACCGCACCCTGGCCGACACCCGCCGGGTCTCCGCCGTCGAGGGCACGCTGCTCAACTACGAGTTCGCCGTCAGCCGGCCCGTGCAGGACGCCATTCTGGTGACCGACGACGGCGAGCAGATCGAACTGCTTTCGCGCAATCCCGAACGCACCCTCTTCGGACTCGAACTTACGCTGGAGCAGTCACTGCGCTTTGAACTCCAGCTCGCCACCGCCGAGGGCCGCACCGATCCCGACCCGGCTGAATTCCGCATCGAGGTGCTTCCCAACGAGCGACCCGAGCTCAAGCTCGCCTTCCCGCGCGGCGACCAGCGCGTTTCGCCCATTGAGGAAATCCAACTCGAAGGCGACGTGCGCGACGACTTTGGCATCACCAACTACGGCCTGGCCTTCGCCATCGGCGTCGAGGACCCCGAATACCTGTCCTTCGCCCCCCTCAACGCGGAGGGTCGCACCGTCGAGGTCGCGTTCAACCACCTGCTCGCGCTCGAGCCGCGCGACGTCGAGGTCGACGAGTTGATCACCTGGTTCATCTGGGCCGACGACCTCGGGCCGGATGGCGAGGAGCGTCGCACCACCAGCGACCTCTTCTTTGCCGAGGTCCGCTCGCTCGATGAGATTTTCCGCGAGAACGCCGGCGGAGGCGGCCAGCAGGGCCAGCAAGGCGGGGGCGGCGGTCCCGCGGGCGAGTTGATCGAAATCCAGCGCCAGATCTCCATCGCAATCTGGAAACTGCAGCAGGCCGGTGACCCCGGCCCCAGCTACGTCGAGGATGTCTCCGTGCTGCGTGACAGCCAGGAACAGGCCCGCGCCCAGCTCGCGGAGCTGCGCGGTCAGCTCGACAACCCGCGCCTGCTCGGCGCCGCCGAACTGGCCGACCAATCCATGAATCTCGCCGCCAACGAGCTCGGCAACGCGGCTGACGACGAAAGCATCACTCCGCTCGATCCGGCCTGGACCGGCGCCCAAAGCGCCTACCGCGCGCTGCTCAAGCTCCAACCCCGCGAAACCAACGTCGCCCAGGGCAACGGCGGCGGGGGCGGCGGTCGGCGCAGCCAGCAGCAACTCAATCAACTGCGCTTCCGTCAGGACGAGAACCGCTACGCGACCGAGAGCGAAGCCCAGGCCCCCACCTCGCCCGAGGATCGCGCCCAGCTCAACGTCCTGTCCCGCCTCCGCGACCTGGCCCGTCGCCAGCAGGACCTCAATGAGCGCCTGCAGGAATTGCAGACCGCCCTCGCCGCGGCCGCCGATGAGGCCGAGCGCGAGGAAATCCGCCGCGAACTCAAACGCCTCGAGGAGGAGCAGCGCCGCATGCTCGCCGACCTCGACGACACCCGGCAGCGCGTCGACGAGATGCGGGCCGGCGAACAACGCGAACAGGCGCGAGACCAGCTGGAGCAAACCCGCGACGACATGCAGCGCGCCGGCGAGCAGCTTTCCCGGGGCGAGGTCTCCTCCGCCCTCGCCGCCGGCAGCCGCGCCCAGGAGTCGCTGGAGGACACCGGTGAGGAGCTGCGCCAGTCGTCGTCATCCCGTTTCGCCGAGCAGATGCGCGAGGCCCGCCGCCAGGCCCGCGAACTCACCGAGGCGCAACGCGAATTGAACGAGCAATGGGACGACGCCACCGAGGCGCCGCCTTCGCTCGAGGAATCGAACGACCGCAACGGTCAACTGGCCAGTGCCATCGACGAACAGATCGAACGGCACGAGCAGCTGCTCGATTCCATCCGCGACATCGCCGAGGACAGTGAAGGCACTGAGCCCACCCTGCACCGCCAGCTCTACGACCTGCTGCGCGACCAGGGCATCAGCGGCCCGGGCGAACGCCTCTCCGCCAGCTCCGAACTGGTGCGCCGCGGCTTCCCTGACGAGGCCCGCCGCCAGCAAAACGGGGTTGGCCAGGAATTCGAACAACTGCAGCGGGCGATCGAGCGGGCCGCCGACTCCGTGCTCGGCGATGAGAGCACCGAACTGCGTTTCGCCCAGAACGAACTCTCCGATCTCGCCCGCGAACTCGGCGGCGAACGGCCGGCCGACCAGCCCGGCAATGAACCCGGTCAACAGCCCGGTCAGGGGACCCCCGGTGGCACCGACGGTGAGGAACTGGCCAGTATGCTGCCCAACGGGCAACAACCCGGCCCGGGTGCCGCCGGCAGCGGCGAGGAAGATCCCGAGGGCCAGGGCCGCGGCCTTCGTCCCGGCGAAGGCGACCAGACCGCGCCCGGCGCCGGCACCGATCCTTCCACCCAACCCGGCCAGCAACTCGCCGGCACCAGTCCGGGCGAAAACGGCACGCAGCCCGGCATGACGCCCGGCCAGACGCCCGGCAGCGCCGTGGCCCAGAACGGTGAACCCGGTCAGCAGCCCGGTGGCCAACAACCCGGCGGTCAATCGCCGGGCCAGGGCGGCGGGCAAGGCGGCGGCGAAAACCAGACTCCCGGTGGGCTCGGCGACATTGCCGAAGCCCTGGGCGAGCGCACGCTCTCGCCCGGCGGCGGGGGCGGTGGCGATCGGCGTGGCCCGATCACCGGCCAGGGCTTTGGCGAGTGGGCCGACCGCCTGCGCACGGTTGAATCGTTGCTGGAGGAACCCGAGCTGCGTCAGCGACTCGCGGCCGCGCGCGCCCAGGCCGAGGAGATGCGCGGCGACTTTCAGCGGCACGGTGAAACGCCCCAGTGGGAATTGCTCGAAAGCGGCGTGGTGGCTCCGCTCCAGGAGGCCAGCGCCTGGCTGAAACAGGAACTTGCCCGCCGGGAAGACCCCGAGGTGCTGCAGCCGATCGACCGCGACCCGGTCCCGGAGAAATACGCCGAAGCCGTGAGTCGCTATTACGAATCCCTGGCCGAAGCCGAGCGCCGCCGGCCGACCGACTCCCGTTGATTATCCCGGTGCTCGCTGCCCTCACCATCTCCACCTCCCCCTGGATCATCGTCGCCCTCTTCGGCGCGGCGGTGCTGGTCCCGCTGGCGTGGTTCGCCCTGCGGCCCGCCGAACCGGATCGCGGCGCACTCGCCGTCGGCCTCGGGTTGCGTCTCATCGGCGTCGCGCTGGTGCTCTTCGCGCTGCTCGACCCGCAATGGGTTTCCCCGCGCGCCAAACAGGGGGCCAACCTCGTCGCCGTCGTGGCCGACAACAGCCAGGGCCTGCAGATCTCCGCGCCCGGCGCCGACACCACGCGCGCCGAACAGATGCGCACCAGCCTGAACGGCACCGCCGATGCCGTGTCGTGGGTCGATCTGCTCGGCCTCGATTTTCAGGTCCGCCCCTACGCCTTTGACCGGGCCCTGCGCCGGGTGCGCGATTTCGCCGAACTGGATTTCAGCGGGGAGCGCTCCGACATCGGCGGTGCGCTGCACGCGCTCCGCGAACGGTTCTCCGGCCAGCCTCTCGCCGCGATCGTCCTGCTGACCGATGGCAACGCCACCGATCTGCCCACCGGCTTCACCGACGCGGAGGGCCTGCCCCCCGTCTACCCGGTGGTCGTGGGCGACGACACGACCTTGAACGACTTTCGCATCGAGCGCGCGGACCTGCGCCAGACCGCTTTCGACGACGCGCCGGTATCCCTGCGCGTGACCGTGGGCGGCAACCAGGCGCGCGAGCAGGTGGAGGTCGCCGTGCGCGCGCTCACCGCCGGCGCGGACGACGGCGCCTCGCTGCCGCCGGCCCGCAACGTCACGCCGACCGGTTCGGACCAACTGGCCGACGCCACCTTCGATTGGCGGCCCACCGGCACCGGCGTGCAGTTCTACGAGGTTGCCCTCACCGCGCGCGATCCCGAGGCCGAGGCCACGCTGCTGAACAACCGGCGCATCGTGATGGTCGACCGCGGCCAGCCGACCTACCGGATTCTCTATGTTGGCGGCCGGCCGAATTGGGAATTCAAATACCTCAACCGCGCGCTGCTCGAGGACCCGCAGCTCGATCTCGTCGCCCTCCTGCGGATCGCCCGCCGCGAGCCGAAGTTCGAGTTCCGCGGCCGCGCCGGCGAGTCCAACAACCCGCTCTACCGCGGCTTCAACCGCGCCACCGACGAGGCGCCGCGCTACGACGAGCCGGTGCTCACCCGCGTCAACATCCGCGACGAGGATGAGCTGCGCGCCGGCTTCCCCCGCACCGCCGAGGAGCTGTTCGCCTACGACGCCCTCATCCTCGACGACATCGAGGCCGACTTCTTCTCGCCCGACCAGCAGCTGTTGCTGCGCCGCTTCGCCGCCGACCGCGGCGCCGGCATCCTGATGCTCGGTGGCGTGGACACCCTGGAGAATGGCAACTACCAGGAAACCCCGCTGGCCGCCGCCCTGCCCGTCTACCTCGACCGCCTGCCCACCGCCCCGCCCTTTGGTCAGCTCACCTGGAGCCTGACCCGCGAGGGCTGGCTGGAGCCCTGGACCCGCGTCCGCGCGGTCGAAACGGACGAACGCGACCGGTTGATCGACATGCCCCGCTTCGCCATCGCCAATGGCCTGGCCACGGCCAAGCCCGGCGCCACCGTGCTGGCTTCGCTCGAGGACGAATCCGGCCGGACCTTCCCCGGTCTGGTCTCCCAGAAATTCGGCAGCGGTCGCGTCGCCACCATGGCGGTCGGCGATCTCTGGCGCTGGGGCCTGCGCGGGCCGGTCGAGCAGGCCGACCTCGCCAAGTTCTGGCGACAGGTCTCCCGCTGGCTGGTGACCGACAACGCCCGCCCCGTCGAACTCCGGGTCCGCCCCGCCACCGAGACCGCCGGCGTCACCCTGCAGGTGACCGTGCGCGACGAGGCCTACCAACCGTTGGATCTCGCCAACGTCAAACTGACCGTGCGGCGCATCGCGCTCGACGGCGAGGAACCCGGCACCGGCTTCACCCAGGCCACCCTGCCGGCGGAGCCCGATCCCGATCTGCCCGGCCGTTACACCGCCCCCTTCCATGCCGGCGAGGCCGGCGGCTACCTCGCCACCGTCGAGGTCACGGACCGCACCGGCAAGCGCCTCGGCCAGGCCGAGGCCGGCTGGGTCAACGATCCCGCCGCGGAGGAGTTCGCCTCGCTGCAGCCCAACCGCGCCCTGCTCGCCGAGATCGCCCGGCAAACCGGCGGTCGCGTGCTGCAGCTCGACGACACCGCCGCCCTCGCCGAGCTCGGCGAAGCGCTCAGCCGCTCGCCCGCCCCCATCACCGAAACCACCTCGCGGCCGGTCTGGCACAACAGCCTGATCTTCCTGCTCGTGCTGGGCTGCTTGCTGTCCGAATGGGCGTGGCGCCGCCTGAAAGGCCTGCCATGAGCCGACGTCTCTCTGCCCTGCTTCTCGGTTTGAGCGGCGCGTTGCTGGCGCCCGCCGCCGATCCCGTATCCGAAATGCTGATCGTGGTCGGCGCCCCCGGCGAGGCGGACTATGCCGAGGTCTTCGCCGACACCACGGCGGCGTGGCGCCGGGCGGCCGACCAGGGCCGGCTCATGGTCACCGTCATCAACAAGAACGGCCTGCCGCCCGAGAGCATGCCGTCGGCCCATGACGCCTGGCGGAAATGGCTGGCCGCCCGGGCCACGCCGGAAGCGATCGATGTGCCGCTGTGGATCGTGTATGTCGGCCACGGCACCTACGACAGCCGCGAGACCCGGCTCAACCTGCCCGGCCCCGACGTCACCGCGGTCGAGTTGCGCGACTGGCTCACGCCCGTGCAGCGCCCCATGGTCATCGTCCACGGCGGTTCCGCCAGTGCGCCGATCATCAACGCGCTCTCCGCTCCCGACCGCATCATCATCAGCGCGACGGAAAACGGCTATGAACTGAACTTCGCCCGCTTTGGTTCCCGCTTTGCCAACATGGTCGCCAACGCCGACGCCGACATCGACCGCGACGGCCAGACCTCCCTGCTCGAGGCCTTCGTCAGCGCGTCGCAGCAGACCCAGGACTATTACGTGGAAGCCGGCCGCCTCGCCACCGAGCACGCCATCATTGACGACAACGGCGACGCCCAGGGCACGCCCTACGATTGGTTCAACGGCACCCGGCTCGCCAAGAAGCCCGAGGACACCAGCGTCGTCCCGGATGGCGCCCGCGCCCGGGTCTGGACGCTCGTGCCGTCACCGGAGGAGCTGGCGCTCACCCCCGCCCAGCGCGCCGAGCGCGATCGGCTCGAAGCCGCCGTCGAGCGCCTGCGCCTGCGCAAGCCCGAGCTTCCCGACCACGAGTACTACGAGGCGCTCGAGGACCTTTTCACGCAGCTGGCCGAGGTGTACGGCTACACCGGCGGTGAAGCGCCGGAATAAGGGCTACTTCGCGTCGACGAACAGCACGCGCACCGGACCGGGCACGTTGACCAGGCTGCGGGTGAACGTCAGCGCGCCGGTCTCCTGATTGATTTCAAAGGAGGCCACCGTGTTGGAACGCTGCCCGGCGGCGAGCAGCCACCGACCGTTGGGGCCCATGTTGAAATTCCGCGGCCAGCTGCCGCGGATCGATTCGCGCTCCACCGGCGTCAGCTTGCCGGTGCGTTGGTTGATGCTGAAGACCGAGATCGAGTCGTGACCGCGGTTGCCGACGTAGACGAACTTGCCGGAGCGATGCACCCGGATTTCGGACGTCGTGTTGGACGGCTCGATATCCTGCGGGCCCAGCACCGGCCGGGTCTCAATCAAATTGAACCGGTAGGTCGTCTGGTCGTAGCTGAGCACCGAGATGGTGTTACCGATCTCGCCGTTGACGTAGGCAAAGGGAATCACGGAGCTGATGGCCATGTGTCGCGGCCCCGAGCCGACCGGCATCTGCAGCCTGTCGCGCACCGCGAGGGTGAGCGGATCGTGGCCAACATTCAGGGTCCAGACCGCGTCGCCGCCCAGATCCGTGACATGCAACAGCGCGCCATCCGCCGTGAACCGCGACCAATGCGGCCGCGACTGCACTTGAATCGGGCTCGGCCCGGGCTTCTCAAACGGCAGAGCGAGGGTCGTGACCTCCTGGTCCGACCGGAAGCTGCCGTCCGGATTCAGCGCCACGAGGCAGACCGTGCCGCCGCCCCAGTGAGCGGTGGCCAGGCTGCGCCCCAACGGATCCACCGAGATGTGCGTCGGCCAGCCCGAGGGAATTTTGATCCGGCTCTGCGGGGTCAGCTGGCCGCCGATGTCGTAGGTGAATGACGCCACGCCCGCGTCGCCGTTGCCCGAGTAGGAGGCGTAGAGCACGCGACTCGTCGGGTGGATCACCAGCCAGGACGCCGGACTCAATTCGGCGATCAGCTGCGGTTTTGTCAGCGCCCCGGTCTTGCTGTCGAGCGACAGGAGGTGAATGCCGCCATCACCCAGAACCCAAGCCCGCAGGGACTGCGCCACCGTCGCATGACAGAACGAGAGAGAGACCAGCAGGGTGAGCAGCCATTTCATGCCTTCAGCCTGCGGGTCGCCCATCCCCACACAAATCGAATTCCGCTCCGCCCGTCGTCACGTTGAGTAGCCGGCCCACGCTTGCGCCCGGCCCCAAACTTCCGCCTGATTATGCCCCCGTCACCCCCGCTCCCCTATGACCACCGACACCTGCGTTTCCATCGTCCCCTATTTCAAGATCAAGCCCGGCCAAAACGCGGCCTTCAAAGCCCTCTGCGAGCGCTTCGTCGCCACCACCCAGCCGGAACCGAAGTGCCTCTACTACGGCTTCAGTTTCCACGAGGAAACGGCCCATTGCCGGGAAGGCTACGTCGATGCCGAGGGCTTGCTCGCCCACCTGCAGAACGTCGGCCCGTTGATCGAGGAATCCAGCCAATACGCCGACATCGAACGGCTCGAGATTCACGGCAGCGCCGAGCAGCTCGCCCAGCTGCGTGAACCGCTCAAGGATCTGCCGGCCGTGTTCTTCGAGTTGGCCATGGGGTTCCGCAACTAGGATTCCGCGTCGAGGCTCCGTGAACCCCAGGATGCTCCCGATCCGGCGCCTTGCCGCCCTCGCCCTGAGCCCGGCGCTCATGCTCACGGCGCAGGATGATCCGGCGGTACTCTACGCCCAGTATTGCGCGCAATGCCATGGCGCCGACCTCACCGGCGGCACCGGCAGTTCACTCGTGGACGGCGTCTGGTCCTACGGCGAGAAGCCGCATTTCAAGGTCCGTAACGTAAAATTCGGCATCCCCGAAGCCGGCATGCCCGCGTGGGGCGCCGTGCTCGATGACGCCCGGATCGAAAGCCTCATGGCCTATATCACGGCCCGTGAAGGCGAAGTCGCCGCCCCGCCACCGCCGCTCCCCTCCCGGGTGAAAACCGAGGCGTATGCCCTACGGGTGGAAACCGTGGTGGCGGACATGAGCAACCCGTGGTCATTGGAGTTTGTCGACGAGCGTCGCGCGCTGGTCACCGAGGTGGAGGGTCGCCTGAAGTGGCTGATCGACGGCCGCCTCGCCGAGACCCCCGTCGCCGGCACCCCGGCGGTCAACACCCGCGTGCAGGGCGGCCTCCTCGATCTCGCAATCGATCCGGACTACGCGACCAACGGCTGGGTCTATTTCACCTACACCGACTTTGACGCCGCCAACCGCGTGATGATCGCCGTCGCCCGCGGCCGCATCGTGGATAACACCTGGACCGACCAGCAGATCCTCTTCCGGGCGCCGGCCGACCAGTATGCGTCGATGAACCACAACCAGGGCGCCCGGCTGGTCTTTGGGTCGGACGGACGGCTCTACTTTTCCATCGGCGACCAGGGCCGCGCGGACAACGCACCCGATCCCGGCCGGGCCGCCGGCAAGATTCACCGGCTGAACCCCGACGGCACGATTCCCGCCGACAATCCCTACGTCGGCGTCGCGGGCGCCCTGCCCTCGGTCTACACCATCGGCAATCGCAACCCGCAGGGCCTGGCCCGCCACCCGGTCACCGGCCGGCTCTGGGAAACGGAGCACGGCCCCATGGGGGGCGATGAACTCAATCTCCTTACCCTGGGCGCAAACTACGGCTGGCCCGCCGTCACCCACGGGCTCGAGTATGATGGGTCGGTCATCAGTGAACACGCCGAGCTGCCTGGCACCGTCGCCCCCGTCTCCTACTGGACTCCCTCCATCGCGGTGTGCGGCATCGACTTTCACCCCGGCACGAATCACCCGGCCTGGGCCAACCACCTCTTCGTCACCTCACTGAAGTTCCACCAGCTTCGCCGCCTCGTCATCGACAACGGCCAGGTCACGCACGAGGAGGTCATCCTCAAAAACATCGGCCGCGTGCGCGACGTCGATGTCGGCCCGGACGGCAGCGTCTACGTGCTGACCAACAACCCCGGCCGCATCCTGCGCCTCAGTCGTGAGGATCAGGAGACCGGCCGCTGATTCTGCCTACCCCCGCGCCACCGGTCGGGCCGGGTCGGCGCTCCACTCACTCCAGGAGCCGGGATAGAGCTTGGAGCCTGGCAGGCCGGCGCATTCCATCGCCCACAGGTTGGCGCAGGCGGTGATGCCGGAGCCGCATTGGTGCACGACCTCACCGGCAGGCCGGCCCGCCAGCACGGTCTCGAACGCCGTCCTCAGCTCCGCGTCCGGCCGCAGCGTCAGATTGGGATTCAGATTGTCCTGAAAGAAACGGTTCGCCGCGCCGGGAATCCGGCCGGCCACCCGGTCGATCGGCTCGACTTCGCCTCGATAGCGGGCCGGCGCCCGCGCATCGACCACCAGGTGCGTGTCAGCTTCCAGTGCTGCCTGCACCTCCTCCGCCGACAACCACCACGCGCGATCCGGCTGCACCGGCACGTCACCGGGCGACGCCACCGGCGGCACCTCCGTGGTGACCGGCCGGCCTTCCGCCACCCACTTCGGCCAGCCGCCCTCCAGCACGCTCACGTTGGTAAATCCGATCCAGCGCGCCATCCACCAGAGCCGGGCCGCGTATTGGCCGCCGACCTGGTCATAGGCCACGATCCGGGACGCCAGAGTCACGCCCTGCTTCGCCAGAAACCCCGCGAAAGCTGCCGGTGACGGCAACGGATGACGTCCGTTGGTGCCCGTCTTCGTCCCCGATAGGTCCGTCTCCACCGCCGCAAACCGCGCCCCGGGAATGTGCCCGGCCGCATAGAGTGCCGCCCCGGCGGCGTGGTCGCCCAAGTCGTGACGGCAATCAAAGACAACGAGGTCGGGTTCGCTTGCTGCCAAGCGGCGGGCGAGGTCGGCGGTGCTGATGCGCATGTCTCCAGCATAGTCGCTCAACGGTCCGGGGAAACTTCTTTTCACCCGCCCTGCCATCCGTCTGAATCGCCTGTTCCATGAACTCTTTGTCCCTTTCCCGTTCCCTCCTTCCCACTGCCGGGCTCCTCGCCGCGCTGGTGCTCGCCGGTTGCGGCCAGCAGCCGGCCGCGACCGAGTCGACCGCCGCCGCCCCGGAATCCGCCCCGGCGCTCGAGAGCATCGACCAGAAGGTCAGCTACGGCGTCGGTCGCAACATCGGCATGGATGTCGCCAACAACGGTGACTTCGAGGTCGATGCCGCCGCCCTCATCGCCGGTCTCCGCGACGGGCTCGACGGCGCCGACGCCCAGGTGTCGCCGGCCGATGTGCAGGCCGCCTTCATGGAGCTGCAGCAACGCTCCCAGGCCGCCGCCGCCGCCGCGTCCGAGGAGAACAAGGCCGCCGCCCTCGCCTTCCTCGAGCAGAACCGTACCCGCCCCGGCGTCACCGTCACCCCCTCCGGCCTGCAATACGAGGTCCTCACCGCCGCCCCCGCCGGCGCCGCCAAGCCGACCCCCAGCAACACCGTGCGTGTCCACTACCACGGCACCCTGCTCGACGGCACCGTCTTCGACAGTTCGGTCCAACGCGGCCAGCCCATCGAGTTCCCCGTCAACGGCGTGATTCCCGGCTGGGTCGAGGCGCTGCAACTCATGCCGGTCGGCGCCAAGTGGAAACTCTTCATCCCGCCGTCCCTCGGCTACGGCGACCGCGGCACCGGCTCCATTCCCCCGGGCTCGGCCCTCATCTTCGAAGTCGAGCTACTCGAGATCAAGTGACCCGGTAGGGACGTCTCGCCGAGACGTCCGCCCCCGCGTTGCCCGGGGCCCCGGCATGTTTAACGAAGCCTGACGGCCCCGGCTCCATCCCTTGTCTCGTTCGAACGGGGTCCCTAGCGTGGACCCCGTTTTTTCATGCCCCGCCTGCACTGCCCCTTCGCCTTCCTGCCCCGCCTGACCGTCGTCCTCATCCTGGGCGTGACGTCCCTCGTCGCCCTCGACGAAGACCGCACCTCCACTGCGCCGCCCGACCGGGGCGAGGTGTCCTACTTCGGCACCCCGCTGAGCCCGGCCGAGGCGATCGCCGGCATGGAGCTGCCGCCCGGCTACCGGCTCGAGGTCGTGCTGGCCGAGCCCGACATCGAGGAGCCCGTCCTCGCCGTGTTTAATGGCAACGGCCGGATGTATGTCGCCGAGATGCGCACCTACATGCTCGATGCCGACTCCACCGGCGAGTTCCTCCCCACCAGCCGCGTCTCCCTGCACGAGGACCGCGATGGTGACGGCACCTACGAGACCCACAGCGTCTTTGCCGACAACCTGCTCCTGCCGCGGGTGATCCTGCCCCTGGCCGACAGCGTCGTCATCGGCGAGACCAACACCAACGACCTCTACGAATACCGCGACACCGACGGCGACGGCGTAGCCGACGAGAAGACCCGCTGGTGGGAGGGCGGCGAGCGTGGCGGCAACCTTGAGCACCAGCCCAGCGGCCTCATCTGGGCGATGGATAACGGCATTTACACCACCTACAACGACTGGCGCTACCGCTACACCACCGGCACCGTCGAAAAGGAGGAGATTCCGCTCAACAACGGCCAGTGGGGCCTCTCCCAGGACGACTGGGGCAAGGTCTGGTGGGTCCGCGCCGGCTCCGAAATCGGTCCCGTCCACTTCCAGGCCCACATCCTCTACGGCCAGTTCCACCTGACCGGCGAACGCGAGCCCGGTTACAAGACCGTCTGGCCTCTCGCCCAGGTGCCCGACACCCAGGGCGGCCGGCCCCTGCTGCGCGAGGACAACACCCTCAACCACTTCACCGCCACCTGCGGCCCGGACATCTTTCGCGGCGACCGCCTGCCCGCCGACCTGCGCGGCGACCTGCTATTCGCCGAGCCCGTCGGCCGGCTCATCCGCCGCACCAGGATCGACGTGCAGGACGGCGTCGTCACCCTGCGCAACGCGTATCCGCAGTCCGAATTCATCCGCACCGCCGACCCGCTCTTCCGGCCGGTCAACATGGTCACCGCTCCCGACGGCACTCTCTACATCGTCGATATGTATCGCGGCATCATCCAGGAGGGCCAGTGGACGCCCAAGGACTCCTACCTGCGCGAGCAGATCGACGCGCTCGGCATGGCCCGCGAAGTCGGCCGCGGTCGCATCTACCGGCTGGTGCACGACGACTTCGAACCTGGTCCGCAACCCCGCATGCTCGACGAGACGCCGAGCGATTGGCTGGCCCATCTCGCCCACCCTAACGGCTGGTGGCGCGACACCGCGCAGAAGCTGCTCATCCTGGAGCGGGACCTTTCCGTCGTGCCCGCCCTGCGCCAGCTGGCCGCCCAGGCCCCCGATCCTCGCACCCGCGTCCATGCGCTCTGGACCCTCGAGGGACTCGACCAAATTGACCCGGCACTCATCGCGACCGCGCTGCGCGACCCGCATGTCGAGGTCGTCAAATCCGCCACCCGCCTGACCGAGCCGTATCTGGCCGACCACGCCGACCTGCGCACCACCGTCGTCGCCTTGCTCGACCACGCCGATCCGACCGTGACCATCCAAGCCATGCTGTCGCTCAAGCGCGGCGGCGTGGAGAACGCCGAGGCACTGGCCCGCGCCCGCGCCGAGCAGACCACCTCCGCCGGCATCATCGCCATGGTCGAGCAGGCCTTCGTGCACGAAGAGGAAGACCCGTATCTGCTGCCCCAATTGGGGCCCGACGGACTCAAGGCCTGGCGGGCCGGCCAGAAGTTCTACAACGGCCTCTGCTTCGCCTGCCATGGGCCCGACGGCCAGGGCGCTCCCGGCGCGGTCGAGGGCACCACCCTCGCCCCGCCGTTGGTCGGCTCCCCGCGCGTGCTCGGCGGCAAGGACCCGGTCATCAACATCGTGCTGCACGGCCTGCAGGGGCTGGTCGACGGCGTCGACTACCACGCGCCGATGGTGCCGATGAACACCTACCACGACGAGGAGCTCGCCGCGGTGCTGACTTACATCCGCAACAGCTTCGGCAACCGCAGCTCGGTCATCACGCCGGCCGACGTCGCCGCCCGGCGGCCCTCCCGCACCGGCATGTTGACGCCCGACGAACTCGTGGCCGCCTTCCCCGCGCTCGCCGTGCCCGACGCCCCCTTCACCCGCCGGGCCGAGTGGACGGTTGATGCCCGCTTCGCCCCGGAGCTCGCGGCGCTGGCTATCGACGACGATCCCGAGACCGCCTACGAAACCGCCCGCCAGGCTTACCCCGGCCAGTGGTTCACCGTCGCATTGCCAGCGGTCAGCACAATTAAGGCGATCACCCTCGAATCGGTCGAGAGTGAGGACCCGTCCTACCCGCTCAACTACGACATCCACGTCTCCGCCGACGGTGAAAACTGGGGCGAACCCATCCTCCAGGGCGCGGGCGAAGTGCACGGCCAGATCCATTTTGAGGAGCCGGTCACCACGCAGTACCTCCGCATCACCCTCACCCGCCGCCAGGGCTGGGCCTCCTGGGTCATCAAAGACCTGCAGCTCTACGGCGACGAAGGGTAGCGGAGCGATCCGCTGCCGCGTTCAGCTTTGAGGGTTCAGCGCCGCTGCCAGAGTCCATCCCGTGGGCTCCGCCGGCTCTGGTGATGCGGGAGGCGCGTGGACAAAGAACCAGCGGAGCGCCGCTCTGGCGACATCGGGCTTGCGATGATTCGGCCGTGACGGCAGGTAGTCCCTCACCCCGACAATCGTAGCTGGCCGCCGATTGGTTTTGCAGACCTTGAGAAAACCAATGATCGCAAATCTATACCCCGCCCGCT
>Ga0181606_10000714_pt1 | contig 27949 bp, 25 predicted proteins | sample 041ome_10_FD_132994 | JGI IMG/M metagenome (GOLD analysis project Ga0181606, IMG submission 132994) | Coastal salt marsh microbial communities from the Groves Creek Marsh, Skidaway Island, Georgia - 041412US metaG (megahit assembly) | ecosystem: Environmental > Aquatic > Marine > Intertidal... | reverse complement strand
TGGTCGTAGATGCGGTCAAGCCACGCCCGCTCGTGAGGCATGAAACCAGAATTTTTCTGGTTACTGCGCCAGTTTCTGAGGTCAATGTTTTGGTGACAAGTATTCCAGTCCGCACAGATGATGCACTGTCGGCGCTTTCGCTTTAGCGCCGCGAGGTGTTCGTAAAACGGCTCCATAAAGCCATCTTTACGCGCCTGGGCCACCTCTGAGGCTGAACCGGAGGGCACATACAGTGAAACCACGCTTAACCCGGGAAAGTCGAGCTGTATATAGCGGCCCTCGGTATCGACAATTGCCCAATCTAGCCGGGTAGTCACCTTCTGCGGCTTCAGTTTGGAGTAAATGGCAGTACCCGCATAGCCGGGCCGGTCCGCCTCGTTGTAGTAGCAGTGATAACCCTTGGGGTAAAAGACCTCGTCAGTCAGTTGTTCTTCCTTGGCTTTAATTTCCTGAATGCACACCACATCTGCTTTTTGTCGTGCGAGCCAGTCAAAAAAACCCTTGCGCGCTGCAGCACGAATACCATTGGTGTTACAAGTGATGACTCGATACATGGATGACGCACCGCTCTAAATGCCCAATACCACCGCAGTCAAACAAACTCAGATGCGCAACACAACCGAGTGACCAGGTGATCAGCGACCTCTCGCCAATTCAATTTCTTGATGAAACATCGCTTCGGCGAAACCATGAATAAAACAGAGCGCGTGGTTAAAGACCATGGCAAAAGAAAAAGTGCGGGAGAGAGCCAGAGCTGCGGCGTGGGGAACTTTTATAAGGGGGAGACGTGCTCCGATCTGTGTCTTTTACCCTCGCGCCGCATAGACAGATTAGATCCGTCGAGACGCGCTGTCCAAGACCAATCCCCCATTTACAGCCAGCTGTTTAGACCCAAACGCTATGACAGGGCCCAACCCAAGCGCTTTCAGTCAGAATCGGCCCTAAAAGGTAGAGGGTCCTCTCCTCAAAACGTTGGCGGCTCCAAAAACCACTCCTATACTCCCGGCTCATTCTCCGCCGTCCTGACACATATAGAGGCTCGAAATATCTGTGCGTATTACGCTACTTACGAATCGAGATCTGGCGAGCAACTACGCCCTGAACTTGCTGCTCCCGAGGCTATCGGCGAACCACCAACTGAGCCTGCTCTGCTCCGACAGAGTGGGCAACAAGCCTGTGGCCCCGGGCTTGGCGGGCCTCTCCTTCTATGAGCAAACACTCCCCATAACCCTCCTGTTTCCGCTCATCGATGCACAGTCAATGCATGGCGAACTCCTCACCTTTCAGGGTCTGAACCGCTATCTGACCGCGCCGATGGGCAGCTTGAATCAACCCAATAACAAACGGGGATTGAAGGCACTAGCTGCTACTGAGCCCGATTTAGTGATCTCAATTCGCTATGGCTGCATTTTGGAACCCAAAGCGTTGTCGATACCAACCCAGGGCGTCCTCAATTTGCACTCTGGCAGGTTGCCTCAGTATCGCGGGGTAATGGCCACCTTTAGAGCCATGCTGGCCGGTGACGAGTTGCTCGCTACTACTCTGCACTGGATAGACGATGCGACGATCGACACCGGCAGGATTATCAGCATTCAAAGTCAGCATAGAGACCCGCAGGCATGTTATCTGGCTAATACCATTAGCCTGTACCTATCAGCCTGTGCGGCGTTGGCCGATGTCGTCGACTTGCTTGAGGCAGGTGAGGAAGTCAAGGCTCAGGCGCCCGTAGATGCGGGTCGCTATTACTCCTTCCCAAGCCAAATTCACTTGGACGCATTTACTGACGCAGGGCATCAATGGGCAAGGCCTGAATTTGTTACCGAGCTGCTATCTCAGTATCTGCCCTTTAATTTTGGCGGCTGAAGCCGTACCAGCGTGATTTTTCGCGTGGCGCAAGCTTTAGGAGTGGCATTTTGCGTCAATAGTACCAATCCAAAGTCTGAATGGCCTATTCTCTCCGAATTTATCCCCAAAAAATAATCTATAAATCATTATAATATATGAATTAAATGTCGATCAAAGCCTCATTTCAAATGCCCGTTGCAATTCGCTTGCAATTTATTTTATTTTGCAACATTATGGCCCCAAGTCAGGACGACAGGGCTGTCTCGGGTGGCCACGGAAGGCCATAAAACCCAGGCCCGGGACAAACCTATCAGGGGCACGGATTGCCCCTTCTTTTTTTCTCCTCTGTACGTTTCTTTGCTTAGCGCCTGCTGTCAGCAGGCGCTCTCTTTTTGACACATCTGACCAACACAGCGGTGAGTCAGGCAAATCAATCCGTAATACGTTTCTCGATAATGAGCCCATCAAGGAGGAATCTCCGCCATGGATGGCACGACTTGAACCCAGAGACCGAGCGCTATTACAAGACAGTCCGCCCGCAATGCGTCGGGGTGGCGGGCTAGCAGTCACCGAGACAATTGACCCCGTCGATGCCTTTCGTGACGGTGCCGCCGGCTACGCTAGAGCACATGATTTCGCCGAACATGTTCTTTATGCACCCACCAAGACCGCAGACGATCTCTCTCTGATGCTTATGCGCGCCGACACCGCGGACTATCGGGGTAAAAATAAAGAAATTTGAATGGGGTGGCTGACGGGTCTCGAACCCGCTACCTCCGGAGCCACAATCCGGTGCTCTACCTGGTGAGCTACAGCCACCATCAAGAAGCGCAAGCAGAGAGCCTGCCGCGCTGACCCGAAGGCTCACCCCCTCCCCTGTGGCATAACCGGAAGGAGTTGGTCGGGGTGGAGGGATTCGAACCCCCGACATCCTGCTCCCAAAGCAGGCGCGCTACCAGACTGCGCTACACCCCGATGACGGAGGGTTCAGCCCCCGCGCGGCGCGCAGTGTACCGACATTGCTAATTGTCGGCAATGCGCAACAAAACGCCTTCCCACATTGCCCGATCTTTGCCAGAATCGCGCCCGTTTTTAAGGGGGATTTCACATGACGGCAGTCATTCTGGACGGCAAGCACGTTGCCCAACTCACAGAAGAGCAATTGAGTAGCCGGGTCGAGGCACTTAAAGAAAAGTCCAACGGGCGGACACCGGTTCTGGCAACCATACTGGTGGGTGACGATCCCGCGTCGGCGACCTACGTGAAAATGAAGGGTAACGCATGCCGCCGGGTTGGCATGGAGTCTATGGCGATCGAACTGCCCGCTTCAACCCGCACCAACGACCTCCTGAGAGAAATCGAGCAGCTTAACCAGAACCCGGACGTACACGGCATTCTGCTGCAGCATCCGGTGCCTTCGCAGATCGAGGAACGCACCTGTTTCGATATGATTGCGCTCGAGAAGGATGTTGACGGCGTCACCTGCCTAGGCTTTGGTCGCATGGCGATGGGCCAGCCAGCCTATGGGTGTGCGACGCCTCAGGGCATCATGCGCCTGCTCGCACACTATGAGATCAATTTGGAGGGCTTACACGCCGTGGTGATTGGCAGAAGCCCGATTCTCGGCAAGCCGATGGCCATGATGATGCTCGAAGCCAACGCGACGGTCACTATCTGTCACTCCCGAACGCGCGATCTCGAGAGCCATGTGCGTCAGGCCGACTTGGTGGTAGGGGCAGTGGGCCGTCCCGAATTTATCCGCGCTGACTGGATTAAAGATGGCGCTGTTGTGGTCGACGCGGGATACCACCCTGGCGGAGTCGGAGATATCGAGCTGGGGCCTCTCGCCGAGCGTGCCAGCGCGATCACGCCGGTACCAGGTGGCGTCGGCCCGATGACTATCAATACGCTGATTCAACAGACCGTGGTGTCAGGCGAGAAAGCGTTAAGCTGAAACTCTAACCTCGGCGGCGCCACTGGGTGCCGTCGGGGCCGTCCTCCAATACCACGCCTTGTGCCTCGAGATCGTCTCGAATCTGATCCGCGCGCTGAAAGTTACGATTGGCTTTAGCAGCGATACGCTCTCTGATTAAGGCCTCGATTTCTTCAGCAGTAGGTCCCACCTCCCGCACCGAAGCGGTAAACCACGCCTCAGGGTCTGCCTGAAGCAATCCAAGCAAGCCGCCACCGATCGTCAACTCTGCCTTGGCCATCGCGATCTCTTGAGGGTCATCGGATTTGTTGAGGGTGCTCGCCGCACCGTGCAGCGCAGCAATTGCCTCGGGGGTATTCATGTCGTCTAGGAGGGCCGAAAACACGCGGCTGTCTGCCACACTCAGCGCGGCGGATTCGACATCAAGGTGACGCCGAAGCGCACCATAAAAAGCGTCCAGCGTGCCCCGGGCGGCGGTCAACAGCTCGCCAGAGAAGTTGAGTGCCGCGCGATAGTGGGCCGAGAGCAATGCAAAACGCAGCACCTCGCCCGGGAAACGCGCGAGCAGCTCTCTCACTGTGCGCACATTACCCAGTGACTTGGACATCTTTTCGCCGTCCATGTCGATAAAAGCGTTATGGATCCAATAGCGCACAAAATCACCGCCGTAAGCGCAACAGCTCTGGGCGCGCTCGTTCTCATGATGCGGAAATATGAGGTCGCGGCCGCCGCCATGAATATCGATAGCCTCCCCCAGATGCGCTCGAATCATCGCCGAGCACTCAAGGTGCCAACCCGGTCGCCCGCGGCCCCAGGGGCTGTCCCAACCGGGCTCTTGATCGGTAGAGGGCTTCCAGAGCACAAAATCACCAGGATGGCGCTTGTAATCGGCCACTTCGACCCGCGCGCCTGCCATCATGTCCTCAAGCTTCCGCCCACTGAGTTCACCATAGGTGGGCATGGATTCAACCGCGAACAAAGCGTGGCCATCGGCCTCATATGCGTATCCGTCAGCGATCAGTCGCTCCGTCAACGCAATCATGTCCTCGATGTGCTCCGTGGCCATTGGCTCGATGCTCGGTGATAGGGCATTAAGCGCCGCCATATCCTCGCGATACTTCTGCGTGAACTCAGCGCTAACTTCGGCAATATCCGCGCCGCGCTGTGTTGCTGCGTCAATAATCTTGTCGTCGATATCGGTGATGTTGCGCGCGTACACCACTTGAGGATATAGCGCGCTTAACAGTCGATAGAGACAGTCAAACACCACCACCGGACGTGCGTTACCGATATGGACGTAGTTGTAGACCGTGGGCCCACACACATACATGGTCACGCGCTCGGGATCCCGGGGCGTGAAGACCTCTTTGACACCCTTTAGCGTATTGTGCAGGCGCAACTCAGCCATGAGTCGCCGACCAGGCGTCGCGCAGACCAATCGTCAGATTGAAAACGGGAGCCTCTGCGGTGTGGTCATAGCGATCCGCAACGAAATAACCCTCGCGCTCGAACTGAAAGACCTGCTCCGGCTCTGCCTCGCTCAGCCCAGGTTCTACCATCGCCCCCTCAATCACCTCAAGGCTCTGCGCATTCAATGTCGCCAACGCGTCCTCTTCTCGGCTCGGCTCCGCCACGGCAAACAGTCGGTCATAGCGTCTGATGGTCGCAGGCAAACCTTCATCAGCGGAGACCCACTGGATCACACCTTTGGGTTTTGCGCCATCTTCAGGGTCGGTTCCCGGTACTGACGTCACACATCGAGCCAACACACGGACGACGTTGCCGTCCGCATCTTTCTCGCAGCTCTCTCCCTCAATCACCAGCCCGCCACGTAGCCTGACCCGCTTACCTAATACCAACCGTTTGAATTGCTTGTTTGCCTCCTCGCGAAAGTCTCCCTGATCGATATAAAGCTCACTGCCCATTACCAGCTCTCGACTACCAAACTCCGGATTAGCGGGATGGTTGGGGACTATCAGCACCAGCGGCTCAGCAAGATTGGTCAGCGTCAAGCGAAGTGGCTGCATGACACACATCGCCCGGGGCGCGTGCTGATTGAGATGATCCCTGACGGCACTTTCCAGCATGGCCACATCGACCGTGCCATCAGAGCGCGAGGTGCCGACTTCCTCACAAAAATGTCGAATCGCGGCAGCGGGATACCCTCGCCGTCGCAGACCGGCGATGGTCGGCATGCGGGGGTCGTCCCATCCGGCTACGATATTCTCATCAACTAACTGCTTCAGCTTGCGCTTACTGGTAATGGTGTAGCTGGTATTTAATCTGGCGAACTCAATTTGTCGCGGCCTATGGGGCACCGGTAAGTGCTCTATGAACCAGTCATACAGCGGTCGATGATCTTCGAACTCCAGCGTGCAGATGGAATGAGTCACGCCTTCAATGGCGTCCTCCTGCCCGTGCGCAAAGTCATAAGTAGGATAGATTGGCCACTCGTTACCCGTTTGATGATGCGTCGCGTGCCGGATGCGATAAAGGATGGGATCGCGCAAATTCATATTGCTGGACGCCATGTCGATCTTGGCGCGCAGCACACGCTCTCCGTCGGCAAAATCGCCGTTGCGCATCTGTATGAACAGCTCGCGATTTTCTTCAATAGGTCGATCACGATACGGACTATTCTGACCCGGCTCGGTCAATGTCCCTCTGTAAGATCGTGCCTCCTCGGCCGACAGATCACACACGTAGGCTAGACTTGCATCGATAAGGTGGAGCGCCCACTCAAAAAATTGCTCAAAATAGGAGGACGCATAGCGAACCTCCCCATCCCACTGGTAGCCAAGCCACCGCACGTCTTCCTGAATGGAGTTGATGAACTCCTGACTCTCTTTTTCTGGGTTTGTATCGTCAAACCGAAGATGGCACCGACCCCCAAATTGATCAGCCAGGCCGAAATTCACCGTAATGGATTTGGCGTGGCCAATATGCAGATAGCCATTGGGCTCAGGCGGGAACCGCGTCACGACCGTGCTGACGCTACCCGACTCTAAATCGGCTTGGATCTGTGTTCGCAGGAAATTACTGCGTAACGCTGCGGACATAGCAGAACTCGATAAAAAATGGTGAATAACGACCGAGATACTATACCAAGCAGTCAGGCGCATGGCAGGCAGTGAGACCACTCAATCGCCGACAATCCGTCACTAAAAATGGGCATCGCCACACACTGCCAGTTCGGGTACGATGCCGCCTCCTACCCAGCTCCACAGAGGTAACCATGCCAGCTGCTCAAGTATTGATGACCACAACCGTCGGTCCGATCACACTCGAACTCGATGCGGATAACGCTCCCAAAACCGTGGAAAACTTCCTGTCTTACGTCTCCAGTGGCTTCTATGATGGGACCATCTTTCATCGCGTCATCGATAACTTCATGATTCAAGGCGGCGGCTTTGATGCTGAAATGAGCCAAAAAGAAACCGAGGCACCGATTGAAAACGAGGCCAACAACGGATTGAAAAATCTGCGCGGCTCAATTGCCATGGCGCGCACTCAAGACCCTCACTCGGCAACCGCACAGTTTTTTATCAACGTGAAAGACAACGACTTCCTGAATCACACCGGCGAGAATATGCAGGGTTGGGGCTACGCCGTCTTTGGCAAAGTCGCCGAGGGTGACGATGTGCTGGACAAAATTCGCTGCGTGCAAACGGGTAGCGCGGCCGGGCATCAGGATGTACCTCTTGAGCCTATCATTATCGAGAGCGTCACCATCATCGATCAGTAAGAGGCTCCTGCGGTGCACCGACTTTTCATTAGCGACCTGCACCTGAGTGACGAGACGCCGGAGATTGAATCCGCCCTCAAAACCCTGCTTGAACAGGAGCCTTTGCCGGACGGACTGATTATCCTGGGAGACCTCTTCGAAGCCTGGATTGGCGACGACGACGATTCACCCCTAGCCAGCCGCGTGAAAGCCTTACTGAGCAACGTCACCGATGGCGGTTGCACAGTGATGATCGCCCGCGGCAACCGGGATTTTATTCTGGGGACGCGCTTCGCCGGCGAGGTGGGTGCCACCCTGCTAGGTGACGAGACAGTCATGGACGTCGCAGGCCACCCCACTTTGTTAATGCATGGCGACACGCTATGTACCGACGATACCGACTATCAGCAATTCCGAGCGCTCATTCACAACTCGGATTGGCAGCAGGAAATGATGGCCAAACCTTTGGAGGAGCGCCGTCAATTGGCGCGACAGCTCCGTGCTATGAGTGCCGATGCAGCGAGCAACAAACCCGAGGACATCATGGATGTCAACGAAGGGGCCGTCCGCGATCGCATGGCAGCTCACTCTGTCAGTCATTTAGTGCACGGGCACACCCACCGACCGGCTCGACATGCCGTGAGCGCAGGTGAACGCATTGTGTTAGGTGACTGGACGAGCGATAGAGGCTGGGTGCTGCGCGAGCGGGATAAAACGCTTTCTCTGGAATCCTTTGTTATCCGCTAGTGCAGGCCAGTTACGGGTCCACTGTGGAACCTGAACTCGTGGTCATCGGCCGTTACCAATTCGGCCTCCAGCGAAGAGAAATAGGTCACACGCTCCAATAATTGAGACGCATCACATAGCGACTCAGCGAGCTTGAGGTAGTCAGCAAAATGCCGAGCCTCGCTCTTTAGGAGCGACGAGTAAAACTCTCCAAGCTGTTCATCCAGATGCGGTGCCAATTTGGCAAAGCGCTCGCAGGAGCGCGCCTCGATAAGCGCCCCCACAATGAGCGTGTCGATTAGCCGACCGGGCTCTGATCGCCTCACGCCGACATGAAGCCCTCGGGCGTAACGAGACGCGCTCAGAGGTGTATAGGCGATGTCACGATGCGCCATGATCTTTGTGACTTGCTCAAAATGCCTCAGCTCCTCCCTCGCCAGTCGCGACATTTTATTGAGCAAGGCAGTATTGTCCGTGTATCGGTGCATCAGCGATAACGCGGTTGCCGCAGCTTTCTTTTCGCAATTGGCATGATCGATAAGCAACGTCGCCTCGCAGTCCGGCCTGATCGCAGTTGAAATCCAAGTGTCAGGGGTGGCGCACGGTAGAAACGTGTCGACCACCGATGCCATCTCCCGAATTTGACAGAGCGAAGCCCTCAAGGTGTTACCCCCTGCTCCTCAGAAGCAAACAGATCTGGGGTTGCAACGTAGCGGTCATAATGCGCCGAGGACAGCACCCAGAATTCCTCATCGATCTGATCTCTCAGGACCGCGAGCGGCACGCCCCTAAAGGCGGGCAAGGTTTCAAAGCCAAACTGCTCCGGCACGTTGATCTGGTTGGCCCCCGCCTTGAGCAGGGCAAAGACATGGCAGTAGGGATCGTGGTGCGCTTGGTGGCGGATTTTCTGCACCGACAGCTGCCAGTCGAGCAACTTTTGATCGACGATGCGAAATTTATTGGCGACACACATCGCTAAAAAACGATTGAGACGCTGATCAATAGCTTGCTTTTGCTCCCCCGAGTATCCGTTCCAATCAATGACTTCATGAGCAAATCGCTTGCAGCCACGACAAACCGAGTCGCCGATACCGGTCGAGCATACGCCTATGCAGGGGGTTCTAATGGGAGTCAAACTGGACACGGCACCTCCGGAGAGGCCACATTTTAGCACCTTCGTTGGAGGGTCGATCGTCGCCTCATCGCCTCAGTGAATGAGGGTTATTTGACGAGCAGTTAACGGCGAATGTCATCACCGAGCTATAATCGGCCCGCCTGTAAATTGTCTGTAACAAGGAACCTATTCATGCTGGAAGCCTACCGCCAACATGTCGCTGAGCGCGCTGCGCAGAACATCCCCCCCGCCCCACTCTCTCCGACGCAAGTGGCTGACCTGGTGGAGCTCATAAAGGATCCTCCGCAAGGTGAGGAAGCGCTGCTTGTCGAACTACTCACTGAGCGCGTTCCTCCCGGGGTGGATGAGGCCGCCTATGTGAAAGCAGGCTTTGTCTCAGCCGTGGCGACTGGTGAGATCGTGTGCGATCTGATCAGCGCCGAGCATGCCGTGAGGCTGCTGGGCGACATGCATGGCGGCTATAACATCAGCACATTGGTTGGCCTTTTGGATGACCCAGCTCTGGGCGAGAGCGCCGCGCGTGAGCTCAAGCAGACGCTACTCATGTTCGATGCTTTTTATGACGTCGCAGAGCGGGCCAAAAACGGCTCTCAGAATGCTCAGGCCGTCCTTGAAAGTTGGGCCGCCGGTGAGTGGTTCACCGACCGAAACGATGTGCCAGAGTCGATCAAGATGGTGGTCTTTAAAGTCACCGGAGAGACCAACACCGATGATCTCTCACCCGCACCGGATGCGTGGTCACGACCCGATATTCCGCTCCATGCTTTAGCCATGTTCAAAATGGCGCGAGACGGTATTGAGCCTGACCAGCCAGGTGTCACCGGACCGCTACAGCAAATCGCAGCGATCAAGGCGACGGGATTACCTGTCGCATTCGTCGGCGACGTGGTGGGTACCGGCTCGTCGAGAAAGTCCGCTACCAATTCTGTTCTATGGTACTTCGGCGAAGACACGCCCGGCATTCCCAACAAAAGGGCCGGTGGCGTCTGCATTGGCGGTAAGGTGGCACCTATTTTCTACAACACCATGGAAGACGCGGGCGCGCTGGTATTTGAGGCGCCAGTCGATGAGCTTCACATGGGGGACGTGATCGAGATTAGGCCGTATGACGGCAAAATACTGTCTGAGACAGGGCAAGTGCTCTCGGAGTTTGCGCTGCGCTCCGACGTACTACTCGACGAGGTTCGAGCCGGAGGCCGTATCAACTTGATCATCGGCCGTGGCCTGACTGCCAAAGCACGGGAAGCGCTGGGATTGGAGGAGAGCACGCTGTTTCGAGCCCCAGACCAGCCCGAGGACTCGGGCAAAGGATTCACTCTGGCTCAAAAAATGGTCGGGCGTGCCTGTGGCGTCGAGGGTATTCGGCCGGGCACGTATTGCGAACCGCGCATGACGACGGTTGGCTCTCAAGACACCACTGGCCCGATGACAAGGGACGAGCTGCAGGATCTGGCGTGTCTGGGCTTCTCAGCGGACCTCACCATGCAGTCTTTCTGTCATACCGCAGCGTATCCCAAGCCGGTCGACATAGACACCCAGCACACCCTGCCTGACTTCATTATGACCCGAGGCGGCGTCTCACTCAGGCCCGGCGATGGCATTATCCACAGCTGGCTGAACCGCATGCTGCTGCCCGACACAGTTGGCACGGGGGGCGACTCGCACACCCGTTTCCCCATGGGCATCTCGTTTCCTGCCGGTTCTGGCTTGGTGGCGTTCGCGGCCGCTACGGGCGTCATGCCCTTAGACATGCCCGAATCCGTGCTGGTGCGCTTTAAAGGCGCGATGCAGCCCGGGGTGACACTGCGCGATTTGGTACACGCGATCCCCTACTACGCGATTCAGCAAGGACTGCTCACGGTAGAGAAAAAAGGCAAGAAAAACATATTCTCAGGACGGATTCTTGAGATTGAAGGTTTAGAGTCTTTAACGGTTGAACAGGCGTTTGAGCTATCCGATGCGTCGGCTGAGCGATCGGCCGCAGGCTGTACCATCAAGCTCGGCGAGGACACCATTGCAGAGTACCTCCGCTCGAACATCGTGTTGCTGCGATCCATGATTGCCGAAGGCTATGGCGATGCCCGCACACTAGAGCGCCGGGCACGCAACATGGAGAGTTGGCTCACAGACCCCACTCTACTCTCGGCCGATTCGGATGCAGAATACGCCGCCATCATTGAGATTGATCTCGCTGAGATCGATCAGCCAATTGTCTGCGCACCTAACGATCCCGATGATGCCCGACTGCTCTCCGAGGTTCAGGGCGACCGCGTGGACGAAGTGTTTATCGGCAGCTGCATGACCAATATCGGGCACTTCCGCGCGGCCGGCGAGCTTCTGCAAGCCCATGGCGCGCCTGTCAGCACCCGCATGTGGATTTGTCCACCGACTCGCATGGACGAGCACCAGCTGATGGAGGAAGGGTATTACGCCATCTTTGGCAAGGCGGGCGCACGGACAGAAATGCCCGGATGCTCCCTGTGCATGGGTAATCAGGCCCGCGTGGCGCCTAAATCAACCGTACTGTCTACGTCTACACGGAACTTTCCCAACCGTTTGGGCGAAGGCGCCAACGTTTACCTGACGTCGGCCGAGTTAGCTGCTGTCGGTGCACTACTGGGCAAACTGCCCACGCCTGACGAATACCTTGAATACGCCCACAAGATCGATTCTATGGCCGATGAGATTTACCGGTACATGAATTTTGATCAAGTGGTTGCGTTTCAAAAGCTGGCGCAGGACGGAGAACGCATTGCGGCCACCATCATAGACGAGGTGGCATGAGGGTAGCCTGAGAGTCGCATGAAGATCGCTCAGGGCGATTAGGCCGCAATTTAGCCGGAAATTTTACGACTGTCGGTCACTCAAGCGTCGTCAGGCGGCGCTAATGGACGCAAACCCTCGTTCACAGTCGGCCTGCAAATCTTCGAGATCCTCCAAGCCCACTGCGATGCGGATCAACCCATCGCCAATACCCGACGCCTGACGCTGCTCGTCGCGTAGTCGACCGTGGGTCGTCGAAGCAGGATGCACTACGGTCGTTTTGGCGTCCCCTAAGTTGGCGGTCAATGACATCAACTCAGTACCATTAATAAACCGCCAGGCAGCGTCTTGACCACCTGACACCTCGAAAGCAAGCACCGCGCCGAAGTCTTTCTGATTGCGACGCGCCATTTCATGCCCGGGGTGCTCGGGTAGTCCACAATAATGGACGGCAGATACGGCTGGCTGCGTGACCAACCATTGCGCCAATAAGTTTGCGGTGCTGCAGTGCGCGCGCATTCTGAGATCCAGGGTCTCGAGACCCTTCAGCATGACCCACGCATTGAATGCACTCATCGTTGGGCCGCCAGAGCGATTGAAAGCCACCACCGGCTCAATAAGCTCGGCACGGCCTACCAGCGCTCCCCCCAAGACGCGGCCCTGCCCGTCGAGGTACTTGGTTGCCGAGTGGGTGACAATATCCGCTCCCAGAGCCAGAGGCTGCTGTAAAGCGGGTGTACAAAAGCAGTTGTCAACCGCGAGGATAGCGCCCAACTCCCGACTGATTTCGGCTAATCCCGCGAGATCGGCAATTGCATTCAGTGGGTTCGATGGAGTTTCCAAAAACAATAAACGCGTCTTTGACGTAGCGGCGCCGCGCCAGGCATCGAGGTCTGTCAACGGAACAAAGCTTGTATCCACGCCGAACTTCCGCAACGTATTGTCGAAAAGCCCCACCGTAGCGCCAAAAACATCCTGCGAGCACAACACGTGGTCGCCAGCGCGCAAATGCGTGAGGCACAGTGCCAGTATGGCGGACATCCCGGATGCGGTTGCGACGGCTCGCTCCCCCTCCTCCATTGCTGCCAAGCGCGACTCGAAGGTCCTTACAGTGGGATTGGTGTATCTGGAATACACATTGCCATCCGCCTCACCCGAAAAGGTTTTCGCAGCGGCTTCTGCCGATTCAAAGACAAAACTAGAGGAAGTAAAAATGGGCTCAGCGTGCTCCAGCTCAGCCGTTCGTCTAATGCCGGCGCGAACGGCCCTCGTGCGTGGGCCGGCTTCTTCAAGCCAATCACCGTTATCTGACTTCATATTCAGCTGTCATTATGTAATCCGACCACTGCGCCGTCGCTAGCGCCGAGGAAAGGCCCGCGCCCTTTCGCCCCGTCTGATCGCGCCGCTTCGATCGACTGGAGATACTGATCATCAATATTGCCGGCAAGGTATTGCCCGTCGAACACCGAGGACTCAAAGCCGTCCACCTCGGGGTTTCCCTCTTTAGAGCAGTCAATCAGATCCTCAAGATCTTGATAGACCAACCAGTCCGCGCCGATCTCATCACGAACCTCTTCGACGGTCCTGCCGTGAGCAATCAGCTCAGTTGCGGCAGGCATATCGATCCCATAAACATTGGGAAAGCGCACCGGTGGCGCAGCCGAGGCGAAGTAAACCCGCCGCGCCCCAGCTTCACGGGCCATTTGAATGATCTGTCCGCAGGTTGTTCCTCTGACAATCGAATCATCGATCAACAGCACGTTCTTATCCTGAAACTCAAGCGGCACCGGATTCAGCTTTTGTCTCACAGACTTTTTGCGCTCGCTTTGTCCCGGCATGATAAATGTTCTACCGATGTAGCGATTTTTCATAAAGCCCTCGCGGAACTTCACCCCCAGCTCGTAGGCTAGTGATTGGCCGGCAACCCGGCTCGTATCAGGAATGGGAATCACCACATCGATATCGTGCTCTGGGCGCTCCCTGAGAATTTTTCTGGCAAGTGCTGCCCCTTGGCGCATCCGCGTTTTGTAGACCGAAATACTGTCTATCAGTGAATCAGGACGGGCAAAGTAGACGTGCTCGAAAATGCAAGGCGTGAGTCGCGGCGCATCGGCACACTGTTCGCGGTGCAGCTCACCGTTCTGGGTGACACAGACGGCTTCCCCGGGTAGCACATCGCCCAACAGTTCGAAACCCAGCACATCCAGCGCAACGCTCTCTGAGGCCACCATGTACTCTGAACGACCATTCTTGCCAACTCGCTGCCCAACGACCAAAGGCCGGATGCCATTCGGATCCCGAAACGCCACCAAGCCGAAGCCCGAGATTAGCGCCACCGCGGCATAGCCGCCCTCGCATCGCCGGTGAACGACTCGCGTCGCGTCAAAAATATCTCTGGGTGTCGGCTTGAGTTTTCCCAAACGATGCAATTCGTGCGCAAAGACATTGAGTAACACTTCAGAATCTGAGTCAGTATTGAGATGTCTCAGATCAGACTGAAAAAGCTCGTTTGACAAAAACGCTGAATTGGTCAAATTGCCGTTGTGGGCCAGCGCGATGCCATAGGGAGAGTTCACATAGAAGGGTTGTGCCAATGCAGTCCCGGAGCTTCCTTGAGTCGGGTAACGAACATGCCCAATGCCGAATCGGCCCAGCAGCTGAGCCATATGACTGGCGCGAAAGACATCCCGCACCAGCCCCTCGCCCTTACGCTGCATTAATTTGCCTTCAGAGCATGTCATGATGCCCGCAGCATCTTGGCCGCGATGCTGAAGCATAGTGAGCGCATCGTAGATGTCTGCGGCAACATCCCTTTCAGCGACCAATCCAACTAATCCACACATAGCGCCTCTCCGGCCTAGAGCATCTCGCTCGAATCGATCGTGTCTTTCACTGCTTCGGTTGGCTCAGCCTCCATCACACGATCAAAGTTTGCGCCAATCCACTCTGCGACCATATCGACCGGCTCCATCAAGACAGCCAATTCCAGCAGGTCCTCATCGCTGTCCGGCAACATAGCGCGCAACAGAATACTCAGTGCCGCCACAATGATCACGCCCCGAAGCAGACCAAAAATACCACCCAATAGTCGATTGCCAATGTTGAATCCTGGCTGCCGCATTTGCCGCGAAAGAAACGCCGCTACGGCACTGAACATGAGCAGCACTGCAATGAAGGTCAGTGCCCAGCCGAGCAGATACCGGGTAGTCGGCTCATGGATAATCTCCCGACCTAAATCCGCAACCGGATCGGCTAAAACATTTGCTAGCAAAAACGCACTGACCCATCCCAGAACCGACAGCGCTTCCCTGGCGAACCCTCGCGTTACCCCGTAGCCCGCCGAGACCAGCCAGACAAGCAATATCAGCCAGTCAAACAAATTGAATTGCCCGATCACGGTAGTGATGTCATCTAGCCAATCCGCCATGCTATTGGGTATACCTCAGCACCTGGGAATTCACTTTCAAGACAGCGTCAATATCGGTCTTCATATCCAGAAGTTTGGCTTGCTCAGCATTGGGGCCTACCTGAACGCGATAAAGTTCATCATCAACTTGCACGTATCGCTTGAAAAAAGCTTTATAGCCGCGCGCCTGGAGCCCCTCGACAATCTCTCGCGCACGTGCCTCTGACCCCACCGTGGCGACTTGCAGAACCCAGAATACCGCCACTCCCTGATCATCGATCAGCGATTGCGAATCAGGCCCTCCATCACGAGGCAGCTCAGCCCCCGTGTTTCCAGCCTCAGGCAGACTTTGAAGATCAGCTACCGCAACTTCAGTCTCCGTATTGAGGTCAGCGGCCTCTTGCAAACTCGAAGGATTGGTGGGCTCTTCGGGAAGGCGAGCCTTCACCTCGGCCTCGTAGCTTTTGGGTGGAATGATGGGGTTCTGATTAACAGCTGGTTTGTCAGCCATCGGCTGTAACCTGATGGGGTCCCTAGTCTCGGGAGTGACGAAAATCAGGGGCCAGAAAACGATTCCGAGCGCGATGAGCACCAGCGTGCCAACCATACGTTGCTGTAACAACGGACTCACTTATCGCTAATCCCCATTTTTGCTACCTGCATCCATCATCGCGAGCGCTTCGCCCACCGAGAAGAAAGAACCGAACACGACAATCCTGTCGTGCTCTGCCATTCGTGCCCTCACCCGGGGCCACAGATCGGAAAATATGCCCATATCGACCACCTGCTCGCCCTGCAATAGCGAAGAGACGTCTTGGGGGGCCATGGCCCGTGGAACATGACTGAGATCGATCAAATTCCACTCATGGATAACGGCTGAGCAGTGGTGGATCATATCACGGATGGGTTTATCTCCCATGACGCCAAACAACGCTCGCGTCTTTCCTGCCACCGGATGATCCGACAGATATTGGCTTAGCTGGGCCACCGATTCGGCGTTATGGGCAACGTCGAGCAGCACGTCTTTCCCCTCAAACCGATGACGCGACAGCCTTCCTGGCACCGATATGGAGGAAATTGGCTCCAACAATGCTTGAGAAAGAGAAAAGCCAGATAATCTTGAAAGCGCCTCGACGGCGGCGCCGACATTTTGTGGCAATAGTCCTGTCGGTGGCGAGACACCATAGGTCTCTCCACCTGACGTGTGAACGCGATTGGGCTCCGCCCGCCAATCCTCATTGATCCAACTGACCTCAGCGCCCACCGAAGTGAGATGCGCCGCTAAGGACGGCGGAGGATCCGGCTCGGCCACCACGCAGGGTTGTCCGCCCCGGACCACCCCTGCCTTTTCCAGTGCGATCTGTGAGCGGTCATCCCCCAACCAGTCAGTGTGATCCAGCCCAATACTGGTGATCACGGTCAGATCAGCATCGAGAATATTGACCGCATCAAGTCGACCGCCCAGCCCTACTTCGAGTATCTGTACGTCGACCTGATGAGCACGAAAGGTATAGAGGGCCGCAAGTGTTGCCGCTTCAAAATAGGTGAGACTGACGTCGCCTCTCGCCTGCTCAATGGCTTCAAATGCCGCCACGAGGCCAGCGTCCTCAACCTCTCGATCATTAATGCAGACTCGCTCGTTAAAGCGAACCAAATGTGGCGACATATAACGGCCGACACAGAGCCCACTGTATGAGAGGACCCTCGATAGCACCGACACCACGGTGCCCTTACCGTTGGTTCCTGCAACGGTAATCGTAGTGGGTGGAAGTGTTAAGAGCCCCATAGCATCAGCAACCGCGGAAACCCGATCCAGCCCCAGATCGATCTCTGTAGGATGCTGCGATTGCAATGCGTCCAGCCACTCGCTCAGCGACAACCGGCTCATAGGTGGCTAGGCGTCGCCTACCTCCGCCTCAATGACTTCACCCTCGAGAACCGCCGACGGCTGCCCGGGCGAATCAAGGCCGGTCAACTTAGCCAGAACGCGAGCCAATGTGTCCCGCATTTCGTTACGATGGACAATCATGTCGATTGCGCCGTGCTCAAGCAGAAACTCGCTGCGCTGAAAGCCCTTGGGCAGCTTCTGCCTGATTGTTTGCTCGATGATGTTGGGCCCTGCAAAACCTGCTCTGGCATCAGGTTCAGCAATATTAATATCACCGAGCAATGCCAACGATGCTGATACACCCCCATAGATGGGATCTGTCAGCACCGAGATATAGGGTGTGCCCTGACCCTTTAGCCTCTCAATGACCGCCGATGTTTTTGCCATCTGCATCAATGAGATGAGCGCTTCCTGCATTCTTGCGCCTCCCGAGGCAGAAAAGCAGATCAACGGTAAACCGTCTTCAAGCGCTAGAGTCGCTGCACGAGTGAATTTTTCCCCGACCGCGTAACCCATCGAGCCACCGTGAAAATCGAACTCAAAGGCCAATGCAACGACCTCTACGCCCAGGATTGCACCACGCATTGCAATCAAAGCGTCTTTCTCACCAGTGCTTCGCTGCGCTGCTGTCAGCCGGTCACGATACTTGCGCTTGTCCTTGAACTTAAGATGATCGACTGGCTCCAAATCGGGAAACAACTCAGAAGCACCCCGATCAAGACATAACTCGAGCCGCCGGCGGGCCCCAATCCGCATATGGTGGTCGCACTTGGGACACACCTCCGCGTTCCTCTCGAGGTCTGGCTTATAGAGAATGGCGTCGCACTTGATGCATTTCTTCCAGAGTCCTTCCGGCACGCTGGTGCGGTTCGCACTATCGTCCTTGTTGACCCCGGAGGGGAGGATCTTGTCAATCCAGCTCATCGGATTCTCCAATGCCAAATCGATGCGAGTATACGAGTGGGTCAATGATCTAGGAAGGTGAAGAGTCCACACCCGAACGAATGCTTTGGAGTAGTTCTACCGCACTACCGTGGATCTGGATCTCCGACGCATTTTCAGCCCTAGCCATCGCCGCCATCTCGGCAATCAGCGCGCTGCCCACGACCACGGCATCGGCAGCCTTCGCCACGGCCTGAGCACTATGGGCGTCTTTGATACCAAATCCCACGGCGACAGGGAGTGTCGTCATGCCTTTGATGGTCGCCACCCTGGCCGCCACGGCATCGGTATCGAGCTGTCCGGACCCCGTAACGCCCTTGACCGCCACACAATATATAAATCCACGAGCACGCTCTACGATTCTCTTAATGCGGGCCTCAGGGGTAGTGGGCGAGATCAGGAAAATATTGTCGAGCCCCACCGCCTGTAGCGCAGCATCGATCTCGTCGACCTCTTCGGGGGGCAAATCTACTGTAATCAAGCCGTCAACACCGGCAACGGCACAGGCGTCCGCAAACGCCGAGTAGCCAAAACGCTCAATGGGATTCACGTACCCCATCATCACAATTGGCGTGCGCTGATCATCGCGACGAAAGACGCTGACCATATCCAGCACAGCGCTCAGATTCATTCCATTCGCGAGAGCACGCTCATGCCCTTTCTGAATGATCGGGCCTTCCGACATCGGATCTGAGAAAGGCACACCGATCTCAAGTACATCTGCCCCTGCCGCCACCAGCTGGTGCAGCAGGCTGACCGTACCGTCAGGGCTTGGGTCACCCGCCACGACATAGGGGATCACCCCTTTTCGGTGTTGCTCCCGGAGCCCCTGAAATACTGCACCTAAGCGACTCACGCTGTTTTCAAACCTCTATGCCGTCAAGCGCGGCTACGGTCAGAATGTCCTTGTCACCCCTGCCCGACAGGTTCACAACGATCTGCTGGTCAGGGGACATCGTTGCAGCTAGTTTTTCCGCGTGAGCCATAGCATGGGCCGTCTCGAGCGCCGGCATAATGCCCTCGATCCGGGTCAACCGGTGGAAGGCTGCCAGCGCCTCATCGTCGTTCGCTGCCACGTATTGCACCCGACCAATGTCTTCTAGCCACGAATGCTCCGGGCCGACCCCCGGATAATCCAGTCCCGCGGAGACCGAGTGGGTGTCAAGGATTTGGCCGTGCTCGTCTTGCATCAAATAAGTCCGGTTTCCGTGCAACACTCCTGGCGTGCCCGCTGATAGCGGCGCCGCATGCTCACCCGTTTCAAGTCCCTTGCCGCCTGCCTCGACGCCGTACATCGCCACGTCGGCGTCTTGCAAAAAGGGATGGAATAGCCCGATCGCGTTGGAACCGCCACCAACACAGGCGACCAAAGCGTCAGGCAACTTCCCGGTCTGTGCCAACGACTGGGCCCGCGCTTCGCGGCCGATAACACTCTGAAAGTCTCTGACAAGCATTGGGTAAGGATGTGGCCCAGCAACCGTTCCGATGATGTAAAAAGTGTCATCGATATGGGTGACCCAATCCCTCATTGCCTCGTTCATAGCATCCTTGAGGGTCCGCGACCCTGAAGTCACCGAGACCACATGCGCGCCAAGCAATTTCATGCGATAGACATTCAACGCCTGCCGCCGAATGTCCTCTTCACCCATAAATACATGGCACTCCAACCCGAGGCGGGCTGCCACAGTAGCACTGGCCACACCATGCTGACCGGCGCCGGTCTCTGCAATGACGCGCTTCTTACCCATGTGCTTGGCCAGTAACGCTTGACCAATAGTGTTATTCACTTTGTGGGCACCGGTATGGTTGAGGTCCTCGCGCTTCAGAAAAATCCGGGCGCCGCCGATGTCGTCAGACAACCGCGCCGCCTCATACAGCGGTGAGGGTCTCCCCACATAATGCGCGAGATCCAGATCAAACTCGCTTTGAAAAGCCTTGTCATCTTTGAGGTCCGCGTAAAGCTGCTCCAGATCGGCCAACGCCGACATCAAGGTCTCGGCGACAAACTTCCCGCCAAAGCGACCAAAGCGGCCGGAGGCATCAGGCACCGTTGAAAATAATTCGGGGGTTACTTCACTCGTCATGTCACACCACTCTCTTCATTACTCATCTAGCCCCGCGCTGCCTTCACAAAGGCTCGCATCATGGCAACGTCTTTGATGCCTTTTTCGCGCTCAACGCCACTGCTCACGTCGACCCCTGCGGGATTCACCTGCTCTATCGCGGCCCGAACATTATCCGCATTGAGTCCACCCGCAAGTACCACCCGGCTCGACACTGTCTGATCAATCAAACCCCAATCAAACGCATGGCCCGTGCCACCAAACTGCCCGTTGTGAGCACTGTCTAATAATAAAGCACTTGCGCTCTCATACCGCTCGCTGATGATCGACAGATCCACGCCGTCAGTCATCGCAATGGCTTTCAAATACGGACGGCCAAACCGGTTGCAGAACTCTGGCGCTTCCTCTCCGTGAAATTGGAGCGTGTGCAAGGAAACCGAGGATAAAACTGCCTCAACCTGCTCGATAGTCGGATCAACAAACAGCCCCACCATCATGCCAAAGGCTGGCACGACGCGGCTGATTTCATGCGCTCCCTCTATGCTCACCGCACGCGCGCTGGCAGGATGAAATACGCACCCAATGGCGTCGGCGCCGGCGCTGAATGCCGCCGTCGCATCATCAACGCTCGTGATGCCGCATATCTTGATGCGCATACCGTCTACCCTGCCCGCAAACCACTAGTTTAACAGCTTGAGGCAGTCTAAGGCCGTCCCCGAACCTCTCTAAACCCACCCTTCTAGAAGGGTGGGCCCAGATGGTGTCGCCGGTAATCCGAATGTATCGGGGTAGTGAACGGCGGTCAGGTAAAGTCCATCTGGCGGGGCGGTTTCCGCGGCGAGGGTCCGATCTTGTGTCGCGAGCACTGATCTGAACCAGTCGACCGATTGCGACTCACAGCCCACCGCCAACAGTGAACCCACAATGTTGCGCACCATGTGGTGCAGAAAAGCATTGGCGCAGACATCTACGATCACTAAATCGCCTTGCCGGGTCACCTCGCAACGAGTCACGCAGCGATAAGGGGTATTGGCCTGGCAGGACGCGGCGCGAAAAGCGCTGAAATCATGTTCACCGATCAGACTGCTCGCTGCGTCATTCATGAGATCCAACTGAAGCGGGTGCCGAAACCATGTCACGAGCCCATTCAGGAGTGCCGGGCGAACAGGCGTATTAGCGATCAGATATCGATACTCGCGTGCGGTGGCGCTGAAACGCGCGTGAAAATCCTGCTCGACCGGCATCGCCCAATGGATACGAACGTCGTTTGGCAAGTGGCGATTGGTGCCTAGCACCCAGGCCTTCACGCTGCGACCCACAGGGTCGTCAAAGTGAACAATCTGTGAAAAGCCGTGCACCCCGGTATCAGTGCGGCCCGCGCAGGTGGTTTTGATCGCGCCGCCGGCGATCTCCTGCAGAGACTGCTCGAGCACCTCTTGAACCGTCATGACGTCAAGGTGTGGCTGCGCCTGCCAGCCGTGGTAACCCTTACCCAGATACTCAACTCTCGCCGCGACGCGTGTCCCCGGGCTTAGTGGTGCATCGGAGAAGTTCAATGCCTTAACTGACCTCCAAGCGCAGCAGCAACTCGCGCGCCTCCGCTTGCTGGGCAAGATCACCTTCCTTGATGACTTCGATTAGCACCGGTCTGGCGCCCTCGTCATCGCCCATATCCAGGTAGGCGCGGGCAAGATCCAACTTGCTGTCCCGTGGGTCCGTTTCAGAACCATAAATGGATTCTTCGGATTCCTCCTCGTCCTCCACATCATCAGATGCTTCAATGGGCGTCAGCGACAGCCCCGAAATATCCGGCACCTCGGTTTCAAACTGCGTGATCGATTCGTGGTTTTGATCGGTCTGCTCAGAGGAGCCAATATCGTCACTCAGATCCAGCGACGCCAGCGCCAAACCGGCCGAGTCGAGCTCTGGCTCGTCGCTTGCCGTCTCAGAGGGCAAGACAGCGCCTGCCGCGTCTTCCAACGCGTCGGCACCGATGGAGTTTTCAAGCCCGGTCAGGTCACTGAGCGACGGAGACTCCTGATAGTCTTTCTCCGGTGGCGTAACAGCGACATTCAGCCTGAGCTCAGGCTCTACTCGCGGTAGTTCAGCATCAGCAGGGGCCTCAACTTTCGCTTCATTTTCGACATCGTCCACAAACGCAGGGTCCGTTGAGAACGAAAATTCGCTCAGAACCGAGTCTTCAGAGGCTTCTTCAGACATATCGTCCACTTCGGGTCGATCCGGCGTCGCCACTGAAGTGTCTGATTTCACGCCCGCTTCGAGTAACAGCTTGCGAGCACGTCCCTGCACCTCTGGGTCATCGCCCTGCTCTATTCGACCCAGCAAGGCTACCGCTTCCGCAACCTGGCCCGACTCAACGTAGCATTCAAGCAAGCACATATTGAGCGAGGGTGATGAAAAACCTTGCGCTAACGCCTCAATCAACACCTCAATGGCTTGATCCGTGCGTCCATAGGCAATATAAATTTCAGCCTCTTCAACCACTTTGGAAGCTAAAATTTGCGGATCAGATAGCCGCCCATCCCCGCCGGCATCCGCCTCAACCGAGGCAGCTGAGTCAATGACTGCCAGCCCATCGGGAGACGAATTGGCCGCGGCGTTCTGCCGCCGCCGTGCCCAGACCAGCGCTCCGCCACCCAGCGCCAACGTGGCGACTCCTGCGATAAACGGCCACAGCGGAATTGGAAAAAATGCAGGCAAGCTCGCCGCTCCCTCGGACGCAACCAACACCGGCGCGGTGATGGGTGGAGACGTCACCGGCGCGGCATCTCGAATAGCCAGTTCCGCTCGCAAATCAGCCAGCTCGATGTCACGAGCGGCCAGCTGCGCCTCCAACGCCTCAACACTTGCCTGAAGACTGCTTACCGTCGCAATCAGAGCGTCAAAATCTTGTTGCAGGGGTGCTTGCACGATCTCAGCAACTTCAGCAACTGCGGGAGTGGCCGACTCTTCGCTTTGCGCCACTGTGAGCGCTGATAAGTCAGCGCTGCCAATGTCGCCGTTCGCAGACAGGGTGTCGGAGTCATCCTCATCGGCTACCAGTGTCAGCCCTTGAGCCGCCATTGGGCCACCCTCTGCCCACTCCCGATTCTGCAAGGACACTTCCTCCAACGCATCGGACAGTGCTAACCGGACATCACCCTCACCCGGCAACTGCAAGACATAACCTGATTTAAGCCCATTAATATTTCCACCCTGAAAAGCAGCCGGATTGGCGGCCACAATTTCGAGCATGGTCTGCTCTACCGATACCCCCGGCGCGGCCGCATTGGAGGCGATCCGCCACAGCGTATCGGTATTGGTGACCAGATAACGTCCCCCTGGCGCGGGGCGATCGGCGACGGCTCGATCGTATTCCCGGGTCTCAGTCGCAGCACCACCGTCACCCTCCGCATCCCCCGTTGCCGCCCGCTGTGAGGTCGTTGCCGATGCTGGCTCGGCAACCGGCTGGGGCCTGGGCGGCAAATCAACCAAGACGGTGTATTCGCGCAACAGACGACCGTCAGGCCATCGCGCTTCGATAATAAAGTCGAGATAAGGTTCGCGGAGCGGCGTATCCGTGCTCATCAGCACGGTCTTGCCGCCTTCACCGGCTTGGATCTCAAAAACGATCTTGGTGAGATAAAAATCTCGATTCACGCCAAGTCGCGCGAACTCGGACTCTGGGGCCAGCCCCACGTGCACGTCGTTTTCGTCAAGGCCCTCAGCCTCGAGAAGCCGCACCTGAGCACTGAGTGGCTCATTGAGATAAGAGTTCAGGGTCAGATCGCCCAACCCGAGTGCCCAGCCGTGGCTTGATGCCAGTGCGGTAAGGGTGAAGCCAGCCGTTAATCTAAAGTGTGTTTTCATGGGCTCGTCGCCTTTACCTTCCTTTGGTTTGGCTTAAACGTGGCCCCTGCTACCTATCCATGGCGTCTCTACTGACGGGGCCAAACATCACGAATTGTCTTAGAGATGCTGTTCCAGCAATATTTCTGCAATTTGCACGCTGTTCAGCGCAGCGCCCTTACGTACGTTGTCAGCCACGACCCAAAGATTCAAGCCTCGTGGGTGTGAAATATCTGCGCGAATACGGCCGACAAAAACCGGGTCCTGACCCGCCGACTCGGTTACCGGCGTTGGGTAACCGCCCGCCTCATGCCTATCCAGCACTGTCACTCCCTCCGCAGCTTCAAGCAGCGCACGCGCAACCTCAGCAGAAATCTCCGCTCGAGTTTCAATGTGGACTGCTTCCGCATGACCAAAAAAAACCGGCACCCTGACACAGGTCGGATTGACCTTAATGTCGGGGTCGCTAAGGATCTTCTGCGTCTCCCAGACCATTTTCATTTCTTCGCGGGTGTAGCCGTTATCTTGAAACTCATCGATATGCGGCAAAACGTTGAAAGCGATTTGCTTCGGATACACCTGAGATTCTGCCGGCTTTCCGTTGAGCAGGCGTGCCGTTTGACCAGCCAACTCCTCAATCGCCGCTTTACCCGTGCCGCTGACGGCTTGATAGGTCGCCACATTGATTCGCTCAATCCCAACTGCGTCGTATATCGGCTTCAGCGCGACCAGCATGCCGATCGTTGAGCAGTTGGGGTTCGCGATAATCCCGCGGTTCCGGAATTGGCCAATAGCGTCGGGGTTGACCTCGGGAATCACCAGTGGGATGTCGGCGTCACGTCTGAAGTGTGAAGTGTTATCAATCACGACACAGCCGGCGGCGGCGGCAATCGGCGCAAACTCCGCACTGATATCCCCTCCCGCTGAAAACAGGGCTATCGGTGTTTGAGAGAAATCGAACCCACTTAAATCCTTTACCGCGTGGCGCTTTCCTCGGAATGTGACGGATTTGCCCGCTGAGCGGGCAGAGGCCAGTGGGAATAGCGTATCAACAGGGAAATTGCGTGACTCGAGCATCTCGAGCATGACCTCTCCCACTGCACCGGTCACTCCTACAACCGCAACATTGACTGGCTTCACTGCTCAGATCTCCAATTCGTTATGTGACTATCGCCAACTTGCCCTATGCAGGCCTTAACCTACAGAGCCGCCAAGACCGCATCGCCCATTTCACTTGTGCCCAAGGTGCTGTCTGGGGACTGATTCCCGGCCGTATCCCTCGTTCGCATACCCTGAGCCAACACTGATGCGACCGCCCGCTCTATTTGGTCCGCCGCACCACCGGCATGTAACGAATATCTCAGCAACATGGCCGCTGACAAAATAGTCGCCAGAGGATTGGCGACGTTCTGACCCGCAATATCTGGCGCTGAGCCGTGAACAGGCTCATACAGGCCCGCCGAGGACGCATTGAGCGAGGCGGAAGGCAGCATACCGATCGACCCCGTCAGCATGGCGGCAATGTCAGAGAGTATGTCACCAAATAAATTACCCGTGACAATCACATCAAACTGCTTTGGCTCCCGTACCAGTTGCATTGCCGCGTTATCCACATACATGTGTGACAACGCCACATCAGGAAAATCCGCGCTGAGGGATTCCATCACCTCGCGCCACAGCATCGTCACTTCCAAGACATTCGCCTTGTCGACTGAGCACAGCCGACCACCCCGCTTTTGCGCCGCCTCGAAGGCCAGTCGCCCGATCCTCAGGATTTCCGTCTCGCTGTATCGGTCGGTGTTCACGCCCTCACGCACGCCATCTTGTCCGGTGCTAATGCCCCGCGGCTGGCCGAAGTAGATACCGCCAGTCAGTTCGCGAACGATCAAAATATCGAGGCCCGATACAAGTTCCGCCCGAAGACTCGACGCCGCCGCCAACTCGGGGAACAAAATCGCCGGTCTAAAATTGCAGAACAGATCGAGATCAGATCGAATAGCGAGCAAGCCTCTCTCTGGCCTCTCGCTGGCGGGCAACGCATCCCATTTGGGCCCACCCACTGCGCCCAGCAAAATGGCATCTGACTCGGCAGCGAGCGCCCGAGTCGTGGCGGGATATGCGGCCCCCTCGCGGTCGATGGCTACACCACCTAGGTTGGCTTCATCAAAGACGAGATCCAGCGCATGTTGCTCGCCGACCGACTCGAGCACACGTTGGGCCTGACGCACGACTTCGGGGCCGATGCCATCGCCCGGCAAGAGCAAAATACGTCGGGTCAAAGCCGGATATCCTCGAACAACCAAGGAAAACGCGCCCGATGTTGCTCTTCGAAGGCACTGATTGCTGTCGCGCTCTCAAGTGTTAAGCCGATATCGTCCAGCCCTTGCAGCAAGCAATCGCGACGAAAAGCATCAACTTCAAAGGACCAGATCTCGCCCTCTGGCAACCTGACCGTACAATCCTCCAGATTGATATCTAGGGCAAAGCCCTCCTCTTCCTGAACCTTCAGGAACAGCGTTTGCACCTGAGATGCGTCTAGCTCAATCGGCAAAATTCCATTTTTGAACGCATTGGAGCGGAAGATGTCGGCAAAGCTCGGCGCAATGACCGAGCGAAAACCGAAATCCTCCATCGCCCAAGCCGCATGCTCGCGGCTGGACCCGCAGCCAAAATTCTCTCTGGCGAGCAGAATAGAGGCGCCCTGATAACGCGGGAAATTGAGTGGGAAGTCAGGATTCAGTGGTCTATGGCTGTTGTCTGCATCGGGCACCCCCTCATCGAGATACCGCAACTCATCAAAGAGATTTGGTCCGAATCCAGATCTGCGAATCGATTTCAGGAATTGTTTGGGCACTATTAAATCCGTATCGACATTGGCCCGATCCATGGGGGCCACCAAACCGTGATGACGAGTAAAGCGCTTCACGACGACACTCCTGCTGTCTCGCTCAAGGCCTTCTCGACCGGCACGAATCGTCCGGCGACGGCCGCGGCGGCAGCCATGGCAGGGCTGACCAAATGCGTTCTGCCGCCACCACCCTGACGACCCTCAAAGTTTCGATTCGAGGTGCTGGCACAGCGCTCGCCCGGTAACAGCCGATCCGCGTTCATCGCCAAGCACATGGAGCAGCCGGGCTCACGCCACTCCATACCCGCCTCGATAAAAATCTTATCCAGCCCTTCAGCTTCTGCTTGGGCTTTAACCAGGCCCGAACCGGGCACCACCATTGCCTTGCGAATGGTCTCCGACACACGACGCCCGTTCAGCACGGCTGCGGCAGCACGCAGATCCTCTATCCGCGAGTTGGTGCAGGAGCCAATAAAAATAGCATCAGGTCGGATATCGCCAATGGCCATGCCCTCCTCCAGCCCCATGTATTCCAGCGCCCGCTTAAGGCCTAGCCTGGCTGTCTCATCCGGCATATCGGAGAGCCGCGGCACATGGCCATCGATAGAGGTCACCATTTCGGGAGACGTGCCCCAGGTGACGTGGGGCGCAATCGTACTGCCATCCAGCGAGATACTGCGATCAAAAACCGCTTCCTCGTCAGAATGCAGAGTGCGCCACCACGTTTCAGCCAGCTGCCACTGCTCACCCTTTGGCGCCAAAGGTTTATCTTTGAAATAGTTGAGCGTCACATCATCAACCGCCACGAGCCCGCATCGGGCGCCAGC
>Ga0181606_10000713_pt1 | contig 27968 bp, 23 predicted proteins | sample 041ome_10_FD_132994 | JGI IMG/M metagenome (GOLD analysis project Ga0181606, IMG submission 132994) | Coastal salt marsh microbial communities from the Groves Creek Marsh, Skidaway Island, Georgia - 041412US metaG (megahit assembly) | ecosystem: Environmental > Aquatic > Marine > Intertidal... | reverse complement strand
TTCTATCACTAAGCTATTTACTATAGTTACAATTGAAAATTTTTACTTTAAAATCTTTAGATAATTAGTAATGAGCATCAGCTCAATAAAACCCAAGGATTTAATGATTGAGCCAAAAGTTTCAATAATTCTCATGACATATAATCAAGAGCAATTCATTAGAAAAGCTATTGAAAGTGTATTGTCTCAAACATATAAAAACTTTGAACTTATAATTAGTAATAATGGGTCTATAGATAATACTGCATCAATAATTGAATCTTTCTTGCCTGACAAAAGAATTATTTTTCTTAACTATGATAGTAACGAAGGTCCAAACATCAGAACCAATCAAGCCCTTGATATAGCTAAAGGTAGTTTTATTAGTTGGCTATATGGAGATGATTATTACATGCCCACTAAGATACAAGATCAAATGAATGCGTTTTCTAATTTAGATAGTAGCTATGGGATAGTTTATGGTCCAGGATATGAAGAAAATGTTTCGAGCGGGCAATTATCTTTGTCAAAAGGGGTTTCTAGCTCTGGACAATGTTTTGAAAGTTTTTTAATGGGATGGTTAAACCCAGGCTCAGTCAATCCAATTTCCCCGCTAGTTAGAAGTGAGTGTTACAAAATATGTAGACCCGATAATTCTATCTTTACTGAAGGAGAGATTTTATATATCCATCTTGCGCTTAGCTTTAAATTTTTTTTCTTGAACAAACCATTGGTTGTAATGTCTGAGCATGAATTAAGATTTGGTAAAGCTTATAAGAGAAATCTTGATACTCATGTAAAAAGTATTGAGAGATTGCTAAACAAAAATAATCTCTCACCTAGACATGTAAAAAGAGTATATCGTCATCTTAGTGAGCTCAAAATTAATTGTAGCTGGCATTCCTTTAGAACAAATCAGGATACTTCATGGGCATTAAAGAATCTTTACTCAGCTTATGCTAATGCAAAAATTCACTCAATACTTAACAAGCACTTTTTGGTTTCACTCATTTGTTTACAGCTACCCATTACTTTTCAGAGATTGATAAATCAAATCCTGCCAAGGGTTTAATTATTTTGTAAACCAAGGCTTCATTTACACAATCTCAAATAACAATCTCAAATAACAATCTCAAATAACAATCTAAGTAACTATTATTTTTCTATCCCGCAATAGAGTTTGCTATAATCCTTAAAATTTTTTAATTTAAAAAGGCACCTATGACAATATCAAATTTTATAAGAGTCCCCTATGGTTCAACCGTTCATGGTAACGAAGAAATAGATGCAGTAGTAAAAGTGCTTAAAACTACAACACAAATGTCTACCAATGTGTCTGTTTTTGAGAACAAAATTGCCAAATTATTCAATAAAAAAAGAGGTGTAATGGTAAATTCAGGCTCCTCTGCTTTATATGTTCTTATTGAATCATTGCAGTTACCCACTGAATCAGAGGTCATTACTCCAGTGTTGACTTTTGCTACAACAGTAGGTTGTTTAGTAAAAAATAATCTAAAACCCCACTTTGTAGACGTTGGCTTAGATACATACTGTGTAGATGTTTCTAAGATAGAAAGAGCTATTAATGATAATACTTCAGCAATTATTGCTCCTGATTTGATGGGAAACATATGTGAGTGGGATGCTATTCAAGCCCTTGCAAAAAAATATAATCTCAAGGTTATTTGTGATTCTGCTGATACTCTTGGCGCTACACTTAATAAGCAGTCAACCGGTTCTTTTTGTGATGCAGCTATCACTAGCTTTTATGGCTCTCACGTCATAAATGGTGCGGGTAATGGAGGAATGCTTGTTACAGATGATGATTCTGTATATGAGAAGTCTAAACTCTTAAGGTCTTGGGGCCGAAGTTCATCTCTTTTTCATGATAGTGAAAGTATTGAAAATAGATTCAATATTCATTTAGATGGTATTCAATATGATGCAAAGTTTGTTTTTGAAGAAATTGGATACCAATTAGAGCCATCTGAGATCAGCGCTGCTTTTGCTTTAGTGCAGCTTGAAAAATTAAATAAGAATATTTCAGCCAGGCAAGATAATTTTAATAGCCATATGCAGTTCTTCAAGACTCATGAAGAGTTTCTAGTTTTACCCAGGCAAAATCCAAGAGCTGAAACTGGCTGGCTTGCTTTTCCGTTAATCGTTAAAGAAGATGCGCCCTTCACCAGAACAGATTTACAGATATTTCTTGAGAAACGTAATATTCAAACAAGAGTTGTCTTTACTGGAAATTTGTTAAGGCAACCCGGCTATAAAGACATTGATTGTATTGGTAAAGCTGATGATTTTGTAAATGCAGACAACGTTATGAGAGGCGGAATTCTTTTGGCACTTCACCACGGCCTCAATTCTGAGATGATTAATCATTTATATGATTCGTGCGATAAATTTTTTTCTCAACTTTAGAAAGTTAAGTTATTGAAAGATCAAACAAGAAATGGCTCAGTTTGTTTCCTTACCTACGATCTAGGTTTTGGTGGTGCAGAAAAAGTTATTGTTACACTTGCGAATGAATTATCTCTTTCGGGCAGAGATATTTCAATAGCAATGCTAGGCACAAAAAATGATTTTAAAAATATTTTAAGTCCAAACATAAAAATCATTCTACTGAATTGTGAAAATATTAAATATTCACTACTAACTTTATTAATTTTTTTTTATAAGAATAGTTTTGATAATTTAGTAGCTAACTTGTGGCCAATTACTAGCCTAAGTTTTTTCATAAAGCTTATTAAGCCTCAAACTAACTTTGTCATAATCGAGCACTGCCAGCTTTCTGAGCAGTTCAAGAATAAAGGAGTATTGTTCAAAAAACTCTTGCAAACCTCAATTAAAGTTTTGTATAGGTTTGCTAATAGTATTATTGCAGTCTCAAACGGTATTAAGTCTGATCTCATAAAATTAGGAGCTCCTGGAAATAAAATAAAAGTTATTTATAATCCTTTCCATCAAAATCCCCAAAATTCAAATGAAAATCTGAAAAAAAATATTTTAGAATGGTTAGAGGCCAATGAAATTAATCTTATTGCAGTAGGTGAGCTAAAAGAATCTAAAAATTTTTTAAATTTAATTAAATCAATAGATATTTTGAAAAATGAGTATCAAAAAAAAATAAACTTATTGATCCTCGGCGATGGAGATGAAAGGCCGAAAATAGAGAAATATATTATTGAACATGATTTGCAACAGAGTATATTTCTTCCAGGCTGGGTTCCCGATCCGATTCCATATATGAAGTTATCAACATTATTTGTGTTGTCTTCAGACTATGAAGGATTTGGCCTGGTGATTATTGAAGCTTTTTCTGTGGGGTTGAATGTTGTGTCTACAAATTCATCAGGACCGGTTGAAATTCTCAAAGGCGGTGAGCTAGGACATTTATGCCAAATCAATGATCCTTCATCATTGGCTAAATCTATAATTGCAGCCATCACCAATCCCCTTTCAAAAGAACAACTTATAAGAAGAGCTGAAGAATTTAAACCTAAGAAAATTATTCAAGAATATGAGAAAATTCTTAATTAATGATTAAATACAATTTTTAATGTATCAATGATGTTTGATTATCTAAAAAAAATAACTCCATGAGTGCTAGTTTCTGGAATGGAAAACGTGTTCTTATTACAGGGGATTCAGGCTTTAAGGGCGCATGGTTGAGCTATATATTAAATAGTTATGGATCTAATGTTCAGGGCGTTTCTAGTTCCGAATTTAACCAAAATACGAATTTATATTCCAGCTTAAATCTCAATAAAATTACTAATACTATAGATTGTGATATCAGAAATGCTGATGAAATAAAAAAAATATTTAGCTCTTTTAACCCAGAAATTGTTTTTCATTTAGCAGCTCAGCCACTTGTTCGGTATTCATATAAAGACCCTTTATTAACTTATGAGACCAATGTAATTGGAACATTAATTATTTTGGAAGCTATTAAAGTATCAAAATCAGTTCAAGCAGCAGTTATGGTAACTACTGATAAGTGCTATGAAAATAATGAATGGGACTGGGGATATAGAGAAAATGATCCATTAGGTGGCCATGATCCATACTCTAGTAGTAAAGCGTGTGCTGAATTATTGATACGCTCATATCAGCACTCATTCTTCAACGAATCTAAATCCCATCCTGGTATAAGTAGTGTAAGAGCTGGAAATGTTATTGGAGGCGGCGATTTTTCTGATGACAGACTTATTCCTGATTTATTTAGAGCTATTCAACATAATTCTAAAATCTTTCTAAGAAATCCTCTGGCAACAAGACCTTGGCAGCATGTTTTTGAGCCTCTTTCAGGATATATGGAGGTTGCAGAAAGGCTTTTTGAATGTGGTTCAAGTGAGAATGATTGTTGGAATTTTGGTCCAAATAATCGTGACATCAGAACAGTAAATGAAATTGTAGAGTTATTCTCTTCCTCTTGGGGGATAAAAAATATTTCAGAAATTGATCCCAGTTCCCAACCTCATGAAGCCAAATCGCTTAGTTTAGATATCAGCAAAGCTCAGTTTAAGCTTGGTTGGTTTCCTAAATGGGATTTAGAAAATGCTATTGAAAAAACAGTAAATTGGTATAAAGGTTATCTGAATAATGATGATTTAAGAAGTTTGAGTTCACTTCAAATAGAAGATTTTTTTAAAAATTGAGCGTTTTATCATTAATAAAGTTTCAACAAAATCTTAAAAATAGTTAAGTTAGTTATGAATATTCATATTGTAAATTATGGAATGGGAAACATCTTTTCTATTCAAAAGAAAGTACTTCAGGAAGAGGCGTCAGTTTCAATCTCTTCAGATCCTATAGATATTCTTAAAGCAGATAAGATTATTTTGTGTGGCGTAGGCCATTTTGCTAAAGCTATGAAAAATTTAACTAAACTTAATCTGATAGATCCTCTAAATGATTTTGCAACTATTCATAAAAAACCAGTATTAGGCATATGTTTAGGCATGCAGTTGATGGCTAATTTCAGTGAAGAGGGCAATGTAGATGGCTTGGGTTGGATGGATTCGTCTGTAAAAAAATTTAAAACTACTGAGCCACAAAAATTTAAGATTCCACATATGGGATGGAATACTATTACTTCGATGAAAAGCAGCCCTTTGCTGGGGGATATCTCATCGGAAGAAGAGTTTTATTTTGTTCATTCTTTTTATATGCAACCTCATAGCAAAGACATTATATTAACTGAGACGAATTACATTGAAAATTTTTGTTCAGGAGTCCAGAAGGATAATATTTTTGGTGTCCAGTTTCATCCTGAAAAAAGTCATTCAGCTGGAAGAAAATTGCTGAAAAATTTTATAGCTTTGTAGAGAAATGTTTAGACCTAGATTAATTCCTACACTATTATTAAAAAATGATGCTTTAGTGAAGTCTGTAAAATTTAAAAAACATAAATATATTGGCGATCCAATTAATGCAGTAAAAATTTTTAATGAACTCAAAGCTGATGAATTAGTATTGTTAGATATTGATGCAACATCTCAAGGCAGAAGGATATCATCACATGTAATTAGGCAGGTTGGTGAAGAGGCCAATATGCCTTTTTCAGTTGGAGGAGGCATTAGCTCTATTAAGGATATTCAAGAAATAATTGCCTGTGGGGCAGAAAAAGTAGTACTCAGCTCTTATGCAATTTCTAATCCTGACTTTATTAAAGATGCTGTAGATCATTTTGGTTCCTCTACAATTGTTGTATGTATTGATATTAAAAAAAATTTTTTAGGAACAACGAATTATGTTTATGTTAATAATGGAAAGAAGGCAACAAAATTACTCCCGATAGAGGCAGCTAATAAAGTTGAAGCAATGGGAGCGGGAGAGATCATTGTCCAATCTATTTCTCGCGATGGATCTATGCAGGGGTATGATATTGAATTAATCAAGAGCATTTGCAACAGCGTATCAATCCCAACTACTGCTTTGGGAGGAGCTGGAACGCTTCAGCATATTCAAGACCTTTACAAGTCCGTAAATGTTACGGGGATTGCTGCAGGCAGTTTTTTCGTTTATCAAGGATCTAATAAAGGAGTCTTAATTAACTATCCTTCTTGGAAGGATGTAATAAAATAGATCAATAAATCTTTATTCTTAATTAATAAAAATGAATCAATATCAAATCTGCAAAAGATGCGTGATGGATACAACTGATCCCGAAATTACATTTAATGATCAAGGCTTTTGTAATCATTGCGAAAATTTTTTTGACGAAATCAAAATCATTGTTCCACAAGGCAAAGATAGAGAAATTCGACTGGCGCAAATGATAAATAAGATTAAAGATACAGGTAAAAATCAAAAATATGACTGTTTGATTGGGGTAAGTGGTGGCGTTGATAGTAGCTATGTAGCATATATTGTTAAGGAGCTGGGTCTAAGACCGCTAGCAGTTCATATGGATAATGGTTGGAATTCTGAGGAATCGGTTAAAAATATTAGAAGTTTGTGTACTACTCTTGAAATTGATTATGAGAGTTTTGTCTTAGATTGGGCGGAGTTTAAAGACATACAGCTAGCGGTTTTAAAGTCATCAATTGTAGAAGTAGAATTACCTACAGATGTTGCCATCGCATCAATTTTACATAAAGTGGCTTCTAAAAATAATATAAAATTTATTATCGGTGGTGGAAATTATGCTACAGAGGGAATTTTGCCTAAATCATGGTTCTATAACCCAAAGGATTTAAAATTACTTAAATCCATACATCGTGTATTTGGAAGCAGAAAAATGAAGTCTTTTCCAACTTTTGATTGGAAGGCTGAAATATACTATAAATTTTTCAGGCGAATAAAAATGGTCTATTTATTAAATCTACTCCCATTTGATAAGTCTATGGCTTTAAGGATTCTAAAAGAAAAAGTTGGGTACCATGAATATGGTGGAAAACACCATGAGTCTGTATATACAAGATTTGTTCAATCTTATATTCAGCCTGAAAAATTTAATTTAGATTATAGGAAAGCTACTTTCTCATCTCAAATCTGTTCAGGTGCAATGACGCGAAATGATGCGATTGAGGCCTTAAAAATATCTCCCTATAACGAATCTATGTTAGATTCAGATCGTGAGTATGTCCGAAAGAAATTTGATTTATCTTTAACTGAATTTGACAATATCTTGAATGCAGAGCCTAAGTCATATAAAGATTATCCCAATGACGAAAAATGGCTTACATTCCTCTATAATCTCTATAATAAATATATCAAAAGTTAGTATAGACAATTGTTTAATCTTCTATACATAATAATTCTTTTCTATAAAAAATATGATATTCAACAATACTAAAATCGGAGTCATCGGAATGGGTTACGTTGGTTTGCCGTTAGCAGTTGAATTCAGCCATCATTTTTCAGTTGTCGGCTTTGATATTAATTTTGATAGAGTATCTAGTTTAAATAAAGGCATTGATTCAACCAATGAGGTTGAGAGTAAATTATTGAAAAAGTTAAAAAATCTTCATTTCACATCAGAGGCTGATGAATTGAGAGAATGTAACTTTTTCATTGTAACTGTTCCTACCCCAATAAATGCAAACAAAAGACCAGATCTCGAGCCTCTATTAAGCGCTTCAAGACTCATTGGTAATATTCTTAAGAAGAATGACACAGTTGTATATGAGTCAACTGTGTATCCAGGGGCCACAGAAGAAGACTGCATTCCCGTCTTAGAGCAATATTCTGGACTATCTCTAAATAAAGACTTTCATGTTGGCTATTCACCAGAACGAATTAATCCTGGTGACAAGAAACACCGTCTGCCAAATATCATGAAGGTGACTTCTGGATCAAGCCCTAGGTCTGCAAAGTTTATAGACCAAATCTATAAAACAATTATTACTGCTGGAACTCATCAAGCAGAAAGTATAAAAGTTGCTGAAGCTGCAAAAGTTATTGAAAATACTCAAAGAGACCTCAATATTTCCTTGATAAACGAGCTAGCAATTATTTTTAATTTAATGGAGATTGATACAGAGGCTGTCTTAAGGGCAGCAGAAACAAAGTGGAATTTTTTAAAATTTCGACCTGGTTTAGTTGGTGGGCATTGCATAGGAGTTGATCCATATTATTTAACCCATAAGGCAGAAAGCCTTGGTTATAATCCTGAAATAATTCTTGCTGGCAGAAGAATGAATGATGCCATGGCTTCATTTGTATCTTCTCAACTAATAAAATTATTGGCCCAAAAAGGTATCAAAATTAATCAGTCAAAAATTCTAATACTTGGGCTTTCATTTAAAGAAGATTGTCCTGATATAAGAAATACAAAGGTAGTAGATATTATTTCTGAGCTTAAAGAATATCACTGTAAAGTTAGTGTTTATGATCCTTGTGTAGATAAATTTTCTGCAAAAAAAGAGTACGATATTGATTTGTTAGATAAGCCTGAAATAGATAAATATGATGCAATAGTAATTGCTGTTGCTCATAAACAATTTAAAAAGCTTGGCATTAAAAAAATTAAATCATTTGGTAAGTCAAAACATATTATTTACGATCTAAAGTATTTATTTTCTCAAGCGCAAGTTGAAAAGCGCCTATAACTTATCAATGTCCTACTACGCTAGAAGCAAAAAAAGATTAATTTCTAACCAAAAGACCTGGCTTATTACAGGAGTTGCTGGCTTTATTGGAAGCAATCTCCTGGAAACACTTTTGGACTTAAATCAAATAGTTGTGGGGGTTGATAATTTTTCAACAGGTAATAAAGAAAACTTAGATGAAGTTAAGTCATTGCTCTCATCAAAAAAATGGAAAAACTTTACTTTTATTAAAGGAGATATTACAAACTTTAAAATATGTCAAAAAGCTTGTCATAATATTGACTATATTTTGCATCAAGCAGCGCTTGGGTCAGTGCCTCGCAGCATAAAAGACCCTATTTCAACAAATAAAAGTAATATTTCAGGTTTTTTAAATATGCTAGTTGCAGCAAAAGATTCTAATGTAAAACGCTTTGTCTATGCTGCTAGTAGTTCTACTTATGGAGATCACAGGAAGCTACCAAAAAGGGAGCATATTATTGGAAAACCACTCAGCCCATATGCTGTAACCAAGTATGTTAACGAATTATATGCTGATGTATTTCATCAAACCTTTGGTTTAGACTCAATTGGTTTGAGGTATTTTAATGTTTTTGGAAGAAGGCAAACTGCTAAGAGTGCTTATGCTGCTGTAATTCCATTGTGGATTAATTCAATAATTAACAATGAAGATATTTTTATCAATGGGGATGGTAAAACTAGTAGAGACTTCTGCTATGTGGATAATGCAGTGCAAGCAAATATCCTTGCGGCAATTACTCCCAATACAGATGCTTTAAATAATATTTATAATGTTGCAGTTGGAGAAAGAACTTCACTTAATGAGCTATACCTTCAATTAAAAAAGTTAATTGATAAAGTCACAAAAAACTCACACTCTAAATTGAATTATCGAGATTTTAGAGAAGGAGACGTTCGTCATTCTCAGGCAGATATATCAAAGATATCCAATTTATTGTCATTCAAACCAACACATAGAATAAATGAGGGTTTGGCTGAAACAATAAACTGGCATTTTCAACGAATAAAAAAATAAATGTGTGGCATAGCAGGTTTATATCAATCAACTGCTACTAATTCAGCACAGGCCAGGAAATCTATTCTAGAGATGACACAATCTCTTGCTCATCGAGGCCCTGATGATACAAATATATATGTTGATGATGGATCTGATTGGTATTTTGGTCATAGGAGACTATCTATCTTAGATACATCTAAGGGAGGCTTGCAGCCTATGACTTCTCATTCAGGCAATTTAATAATTACTTTTAATGGAGAGATTTACAATCATCTCGAGATTAGAGATGAATTAGAAAAAGAAAATCCATCTATTCAATGGAAGAGCACTTCTGATACTGAAACTTTGCTTGAAGCATTTGACCAATGGGGAATCAATTCAACACTGCCTAAAGTTAGAGGAATGTTTGCAATTGCAGTATTGGATAAAATCAATAAAGATTTTTATCTTATTAGGGACCGATTCGGAGAAAAACCACTTTATTATGGTTGGGCGCAACAATATCAATCTTCTTCCTTCTGTTTTGCATCAGAATTGAAGGCTTTTAAAGTTTTGCCAGATTTTTCTAATCAAATTTCTCAAGAAGCCTTAATTAAGTACTTTAGTTATATGTATGTTCCTAGCCCTCTAAGCATATATGAAGGAATCTATAAGTTAGAGCCAGGATGTATTCTTAAAATATCTTCCAAACCTCCTATTGAAAATATAAATAAAGTTCCCCATGTGCTATCAGGCAAAATTTTTGAATATGAGAATATAACAATCTCTAAATGGTATGACCTAAAAGATGTTGTTAATACCTCTTCTAAAAATCTTTTTAATGATTATGCATCTGCAGAGGCTGCCTTAGAGAGTGAATTAAATAAAGTAATTAAAATGCAAAGTCTTGCTGATGTTCCTCTTGGAGCATTTCTTTCAGGAGGTATTGACTCCTCTTTGATAGTTTCGTTGATGCAAAAACAAAGCTTGAAACCTATTAAGACATTTACAATAGGTTTCGAAGATCCAGAATTTGACGAATCACCATTTGCTGCCGAAGTTGCTAAGCATCTTCAAACTGATCATTCAGAGCTTTTTGTTTCGGCAGAGGACGCTCAATCCCTTGTTCCAGAGCTTCCTAAGCTTTATGACGAGCCATTTGCGGATTATTCCCAAATACCTACATATTTTGTTAGCAAAGCTGCAAAACAGTCCGTGACTGTATCGTTATCTGGAGATGCCGGAGATGAAATATTTGGGGGTTATAATCGTTACTTGATGGCGCCTTCTTTATGGAGGAAAATAGCATGGTTGCCAAGATTTTTAAGAAGAATAATTGGCAAAACTATTTTAATGTTACCAGCGTCTTTTTGGGATAGCCTTCAACTTTTTTTCAAGCCTTTTTTAAAAAAACAAACTTTTAATCATTTTGGCGATAAAGTTCACAAACTAGCAATTAGACTTGTAAAAGTTCATTCTGAAGATGAGCTATTTGAAAGTTTAATCATAGAACCTGATGCTGAAAAATTGGTTTTATTAGACAAAAATTATATTCCTTCAAAAAATCTAACTGCTTCTTTGGCTGACTCGCTGCCTGAAAATGGCATGAAAAATTTTGCATCAAGAATGATGTTTAGAGATACATTAAATTATTTGACCGATGATATTTTATGTAAGGTAGACAGGGCAGCAATGGGCGTTAGCCTTGAAACAAGAGTTCCCTTTTTAGATCATAAGATTGTTGAGCTGGCATGGAGAATGCCTCTAGAGATGAAAATTGAAGGCTTTAAATCCAAGATTATATTGCGAAATATTTTATATAAACACGTTCCAAAGAGCTTAATCGAGCGACCTAAAGCTGGTTTTAGCATTCCCTTGGGAGATTGGCTTAGAGGCCCTCTTAAAGAATGGGCAGAGAGTTTACTTAATCATAAAAGAGTAAAGAAAGAGGGCTATCTTAATGCTGACCACGTTCAATTAATATGGCAAGAACATTTATCAGAAAGAAGAAATTGGACAATCAAACTTTGGAGCATCTTAATGTTTCAAAGTTGGTTAGAATCAGTTAATAACAAATATTAGTGAAGATGTTGAATCAATTAAAAGTATATCTATACTGTAAATAGGAGTTAAAAATATAATGAATATCCTTAAAAGAATTAACCTTAAGCAAAATTTTGAATTATCTAAACTATTTTTAAAAGAATATGTTTTGGTTAAGCAATCTCTTGTAGTGATAGGAATTTCTTTAATTTTTAGCCTTCTAATTATTCAGATTTCAATACCTAAGTTTTCTGTTTCAGCAACATTAAGGGAGGCTCAGTCATCCGGAGGCGGTATTCAAATTGGTACTGGTGGGTCATCAAGCTCAATTTTAAGCAAGGTTGTTGGAACGAGCTCTCTTGATAAATCATATGATGAAATCATTTCGAATATGAGATCCTATGTAGTAGCGCAAAGACTATGGGAAAAGGGGTGGGGCTTAGAGATTTTTGGGAATGTAGAATTAGACAAGGAAGATTTTAGTAAAATTCCAAAAAAGCATACCTTAACTGATAGGCTCATCGCATGGATTACAGGCTATCAACTTAATGAATTTTATTCCGCTCATGACTTACAGGCATATATAAAAGCTACTATTAATACCCAAAGAGATCTAAAGCAAACAAATATAACTGTATCCACTCTTGCAAGAGATAAAGATTTTGCAATTAGGTTTATTAGTGCTGTTATTTTGGAAACAGATAATTATGCAAAAGAATATTTAATTGCAAAGTCAAATCAAATAATTGAGTCTTTATTTGATCAGCTTGCAGTTTCAAAAAACTCTTCAATATCAGCAGCATTATCCAACAGCATCAACAATGAATATTTTAAGATAGCTACATTAAAAAATGATATGCCATATAATGTTTATTTTATTGATCCACCTCATTCTTCTGAATATCCAGTAACTCCAAATATTTCAGCAATATTAATTTCAAATATAATTATTTTTTTATTTTTATCCACTTCATATTTATTTATTTTAAAAAATAAAGATGAATTATGGTAAACGAGTATTTTCAACTCATTGATTATGGCGGAACTCTTTTTTATTATCTCTTTGAATTAGCAAATTTTTCATTCTTAGGCTTTTTAACATTATATTTCTATAAGATTCAGTTAATTAATACAAATTCATTAATTGCATGGTTATTAATTTTTCTCTCTCCATTATTTTTTAATTATTTTTTAATATCACCATATTTATTTGGAGATCAATTTCAATATTCTGGTGAGGCCTTTTTGCTAAAATTAAATGGGGAATCATATTTTCAGCAACCCCATGTTGACTTTACTGGCAAAATCTTAGGCCTGGCTCCATTACCAAATTTTATGACGGTAACTTCGTTGGCATTCTCAAATAAGCTATTTTTATTTCTATTTTTTCTTTGGTTCAAGCGTTTTTTTAACAATGAAAATCAAGTGTTACTATTATTCTTAGTTCCCAGCATTATACTTTACTCATCATTAGCTTTAAGAGATTCCCTGATAATGATTTTTTCAATACTATTTTTAATCTCACTTTTAAAAAACAGATACTTACTTTCAATAATTCTTTTGTACCCCATTTTTATTCTTAAGATACAAATGTTTTTATTCTTGAGCTTATATTTTATTGGACGAACACTTTTTAGGGCACATCAATCATTGGCTCTAATGGCGTTATTTGGAATATTTATTTTAATCTTAAGCTTTGCATTTGAGGATCTAATCTTAGCTATAGTTAATACTTATAGATGGGGTTTTGCTGCTGAAGATTTTTCTGTTGGAAATGGCTATTCTTCTTATGCAGCCTGGAATTTGTATGGTCAGGAAGTTAAAGCATCTTTAGAAATATTTTCAATCGAAGAAGCAATATTGAAAGCTTTCATTAAGCTACCTATTTTTTTATCTCTTCCAATGCCATGGAATTGGAGCAATCCATTTCACGTAATTCAGACTACGGAAAGCATTTTTTTAATTTGTCTGTTTGCTTATATGACTATTAAAGATCAAGCTTATAGAAATAAAGAGCTAATACTACTATTATTTATTCTTCTATTAAGTTCCATGCTATACAGTTTGATAATGGCAAATGAAGGAACTTTTGTGAGATATAGATTCACGTTATTTTATCCATTCTTGTTAGCTGCATTTTTTATTACTAAAAATAAAAACGAACATTTTAAGAAAAATTAGCTAAGCTTCTAAGATATTCTCCATATTTATTTTGTGGAGCGCTCTCTGTAAGTTTTCTAAATTGATTTGCAGAAATAAAACCTTTTTTAAATGAAATTTCTTCTAGGCAGCCTATTTGTATGAGCTGTCTATTCTGAATGGTTTGAACAAAATGTGCTGCTTCTAACAATGAATCCGGTGTGCCTGCATCAAGCCATGCCATTCCAGAATCTAAAAGCACAACTTCGAGCTTGTTTTGATGCAAATAGAGATTATTCAGGTCAGTAATTTCAAGTTCTCCTCGCGCAGAGGGCAATAATTTTTTTGCATGCTTACATACTTCATTATCGTATACATACAAACCAGTAACTGCAAAATTAGATTTAGGAAGCTTTGGTTTTTCTTCAATTGATAGGACAGAATTTTTTTTATTAAACTCAACAACTCCATATCTTTGCGGATCTGGTACTTTGTAGGCAAATATTTTTGCGCCTTCAAGCACTGCGCTAGATTGGTTGTTGATTGAATCGACTAGTTGACTGCCATGAAAAATATTATCTCCAAGTATCAAAGCAACATTTTCATTATCAATAAATTCTTCACCAATAATAAAAGCTTCGGCTATTCCATTTGGTTGATCTTGTTTTTGATAGGAAATTTTTATTCCAAGGTGAGAACCATCATTAAATAATTTTTTATAAAGGGGAATATTTTCAGATATTGAGATTATTAAAATATCATCTATACCTGCAGCGAGGAGGGTGGATAGAGGATAGTAAATAAGGGGCTTGTCATAAACAGGCAGCAATTGTTTAGAGACACTTATGGTAGATGGATGTAGTCTTGTTCCAAATCCTCCAGCTAAAATTATTCCTTTCATAATTTTTAAAATTATCTTTTAGTTTTAACTTTCATTTCAACCCATGATTTATTGTTTAAATACCAGTCAACAGTAGCTTTAATTCCTTGCGAAAGTTTATAAGTTGGTTTAAAGCCAAGATTATTAGAAATACAAGACGCATCTATTGCATATCTTAGATCATGACCAAGCCTATCTTCTGTAAATTTTACTTGATTGAAATAGCTAGAACTTTTTGGTTCAACTTTATCTAGGTAATTACAAATCATTTTTGTAAGGTTAATATTAGACATTTCTTGATTGCCTCCAATAACATATCTGCTGAAGATTTCATTTGTTTTTGCAACAGATAATAATGCATTTACATGATCGCTAACATGTAGCCAATCTCTTATATTTTTTCCCGTTCCATATATTGGAATATCATCTCCTTGCAGAGCATTAAATATTATTTTGGGAATTAATTTTTCAGGATTTTGCCATGGCCCATAATTATTAGAACAATTCGTAATGACTGCTTTGATTCCATATGTTTCATGCCAAGATCTTACCAACAGATCTGAGCTAGCTTTAGAGGCTGAATATGGAGAGTTTGGTGAGTAAGGAGACTCTTCATTGAATGGATTGTCTTCAAAAGATAGCGTACCAAATACCTCATCAGTAGAAACATGAATCATTATAAAATCATTTGGAAGATCATCTTTAAGTTCTTTTATTGATTGAAGAATATTAAAGGTCCCGATAATATTTGTTTTGATAAATGAAGAAGGATTTTCTATTGAATTATCTACATGACTTTCAGCTGCAAGATGGAAAATTTTATTAGGTTTAAATTGTTCAATTGCTTGATAAATTTTTTCATAGTCAGCTATGTCAACTTGTTGAAAATTGTAGTTTTGAGATAGTTCTTTTCCTTCTAATGCTTCTGGCATTGCAGCGTAAGTGCACTTATCTATATTAAGAACCTCATCATTGCTTTCATCAAGAATTAATCTTACAAGCGCAGATCCAATGAATCCAAGACCTCCTGTAACTAAAACTTTCATTCAAAAACTCTGCCTAAGGCTTTTAAGCTTTGACCATTCTGATCTTTGTCCGAAAGGTGCATCTCCTCAAAATCACAAGGAAGATTAATGCCAAGCTCATTATCAAAAATTGATAAAGTAACATCGCTTGATGGCTCATATTTATTGGAAACTTTATATGTAATTTCAGTATTATCCTCAAGAGTTAAGAAACCATGTGCAAATCCAATGGGCAAATAGAGTTGTTTAAAATTTTTGGCACTTAGATCAAAAAACTTATGCTCTAAATATGTGGGTGAATTCAATCTAAGATCAATGGCTATATCTAAAATACTCCCATTTACTACTCGAATTAATTTTGCTTGTTCGTAAGGTGGCTTTTGAAGGTGCAGACCTCTGAAAGTATATTTTTGTCTTGAAAAAGAATGATTTTCCTGCATGAATACCTCATTTATTCCAAGATCTTTGTATATATCCATCCGATAAACCTCAGAAAAGAAGCCTCTCTGATCTTCTATTTTATTTGGTATTATTTCACAAACTGAATTATTGAAATGCGATTTAGATATTAAGTTCATAATAAATAATCTTTATAAGATTCTTTTAAATATTCATCAAGACATACTTGCCAGTCCCTCATCATATCAAGCCCCCTGAGCTGAAGTTTTTTGTTAATCAAGCGTTCCGAACTAGGGCGAGGTGCAAAGTACTCATTTGCAAAAAAACTTGAGTCTACTCTTTTAATTTGAATTTTATCCTCCAGCTTTAAAATTGAAAGTATTTTCTTTGCTACTTCATACCTCCCAGTAGTTCCTTGGCATACTAGATTGTATAGGCCCCAAACTTCATTCTCAATTAAAGATTTAGCATTTTTAGCAAAATCATAAGTATATGTTGGAGTGCCAAGCCTATCATCGACTATATGTAATATTTTTTTACCATCTTTAATTTGTTTAAGAATTTTCGAGACAAATTTTTTGTCCTTATTTGGACCTCCACCCATCATCCAGCCCGCTCTGAGTACAAGTGGTCGGTTTGCAGAATTTAGAACAAATCTTTCTGCAGCATATTTGCTTCTTGCATAGTGACATAATGGATTAGGTTGATCCCAATCATCGTATTCTTCTTTTGAGCCGTCAAAAATCCCTGCTGTTGATATGAAAAGAAGAGGAATATTTAACTCGTTAGCAATATAAACTGCATTTTCAACTGAAATAGTATTAGTGAGATAAGTCTCGTCTATATTTTTTTCACAGAATTCTAGATCAGTAAAAGCACCAATATGAAATAAATAATTAGGTTGAAATTTATTTACCTCCCTTTTGTAGCTGGTAAAATCTCTGAAATCTAGGTATTGCAACCAAGGCTCATTTACATCTATATCAGAGCAGCTTAATTGAAATGAATCTTTAAATATATTATAAAATGCTTCACCCAACATCCCTCCGCATCCACTCATATATATTTTTTTCATCTAATTATCTATTAATGATAAGTATTTTTCATAAATTGTATCTTGCGAGAAGTCTTTAAGAAATTTTTGCCTTGCGCATTGACCTATTCTCTTTCGCTTTTCATGATCTTTGATTAGATTCTCTAATTTGGGTACCCATTCATTATGATTGTAAATTAGAACCCCATCTTTATCATGCTCAATAAAATTCATGACATTGCCTATAGCGGTGCATACCGCAGGAATTCCGATTGACATATATTGGAGTGCTTTCAAGCCACTCTTCCCAGAAACCCATTCACTTTGCTGGAGTGGATATAGCCCTATATCAAAGCTATGCAGCTGCTGGATTTCATCTTTCTCGCTCCATCGCAAAACCTCAATATCTAAATTTTTATTTTTCATCTCAAAATTACCAATCACAATGAATTTGAATGGACATTTTTTATGCAATTCTTCTAAATGAGGAATCAGCATATCGATAAAAATACGTGAAGAAAAAGTTCCAGTCCAACCAATGACTAATTTTTGATTATCGCAATTAAAATTTTGTTTTGGTACGAATCTATTTTTTTCTAAGGTTGGCGGTATGAATATTGTGTTTTCTTTACCGGAAATAATATTACATTTTTCTTTTAAATCAGGCGAGCTTGCAATTACATGATCAGCATTTTGAATTAAATACTTTGTTTTATTTTTTGATTTTAGAATTGAAGCAATTAAATTTATGCTGCCTATTTCATCTGACAAAAGATTATCTTCAATATCAAAAATTATTTTTTTTGAAAATTTTATGTATAGACTTTCAAGAAAAGGAGGGCCAAATGGAAAAACATTCATAAATATATATACACAATCAAATTTTCTCAGAAAAAAAACTAAATATATTCTTCTTAACAAGCCCCACAAAGTAAACAAAATTTTTTGGAATATGAAGCCATTCTTGGATGCAATTTTCCATAACCTATCATTCATAAATGAATGAACGGTTATCTCATAACCAGAAAGTTCTAATTGTTTAAAATGAGGTTCGAATTTAAGTCTTTGCCCGGCTGCAACCTTTAAAGGATAAGGACAAATAAATAAAATTTTTTTCATTTAATAATTAAGTTTGGAGTAAATCGCATCATATTCTATATTAGCTTGAGCAATTGAAAAATGTGTATTAGCTATTTCAACGCATCTATTCTTAATGTGATCATTTGATCGATATTCTAATATTTTATCGATCTCTATTTTTTGAAGTTCATCAGTAAAATTATAAATTAGCCCAATATTATTTGAACCAATTAGCTCCTCTATATCTAAATTAAACGGATTACATATAATTGGTACGCCGCATGATAGAGCTTCTGCAATCTTGGTAGGCATAGATGCTTTAATGGAAAAATTTTCTTTCAAATAAAACCCTAGCCAGTCCAATTGTGATAATTCATAAGCTAGATCTTTTCTATCAATAAATCTAATTTGTTTTTTCACATCACCTAAATTATTACGAGCTAAAGCTTCTTTTACTGCTTTAGTTTTTTGTCCAGTAAATACTCTTAATTCAATTCCACATTCAAGAGTTTTGATTTGATTGAGAAAAAAACAAAACTTATTAAAGTCATATGCTGTGTCTGTTGACCCAAGGTATCCCACCACAAGGTTATTAGATTTTCTTATAAATGACTGTATACAAATTTCCTCTGAATCAACACATGTTGGAATAACTTTTATGCGAGAGGGCTTCTTTTTAAAATTATTTGCAATTATATATTTTGATTGCTTTGTAAGAGTTACAATGAAGTCTGCTTTTTTAAATAGGTACTTTTCTAATATTTTAAAAAATTTATATTTGTAAGATTGCTTGCTCCACCCCAATCTATCATGTTTTTCGTCTGCCCAAAAACCTCTAATATCAAAAATAAAATTAAATTTAAAAAAAAATTTTAAGAGAGGTATGGCAAGGCCTGGCATATAACTTCTGATATGAACTATAGAAATTTTTCGCTTGAGATTTATATAGATTGGCCAAATGAATAAGTTAAATATATTTATCAATTTCCCAAATCCAAAGAATCCATTTCTGTACTTTAATCTATACCAGATAATATTATTTTGATCACATTTTTTAATCATATCTGTAAGAGCATCAACATCTTTTAAACTATGTATTTTTTCAAAACTAATGAGATTGATCTGATAGTCTTTAGATAGATTTTCTAAGTATTTGAATACTTGTGAATAGCCCAATGGCTCCATAATTCCATCTATGGATATATATAATGTTTCAGATAAAGTATTTGAGGTATCTTTTTTCATAATTATAGTTTTAATAATTCATTAACTTTAGAAAATTTAAAATGAACTTTTTAAGTAAATAAGAATCAAAATAGCTAGTAATAAGTTTTACTCTTGCGTGTATAATAACTTACTATGGACCATACTAATATTAATGCATTTATCTACTTGAAAAGTTTTAAACCATCCATGGTAATCTTGGGCTTATTTCTTTTAACTCCAATGCTTTTAACTGCTCAGGAACCTTCAGCTCAATTAGAGCAAATTATGACTGCAATAGAGGGTAATGAGAACGATGGAAATAGCTTTTCTGAGAGTACACAGGATGGTTACAAGTCATTTGTGCAAAATGAGCTTCAGAATATTTATTCTAAAATGTCAGCATTGGAAGAGCGAGATATCGAAGATATTACATTTGCAGAGATTAATACAAAAAGAATTGAATACGCTACAGAGTTATGTAAGAGAGATCAAAGGGCTTGCTTTCTAATAGATGAGTATGAATCTTATAAATCAAAAGAAGATTTCCCAAAAGAATTTAATACCCTAAAACTCTTTGGCCAAGAAATTTTTTCTGGCTACTCGAATGAATTTAATTTTTATGACAGCCTGCCTCTCGATAATAATTACATTATTAAGATTGGTGATGAATTAAAAATTTCTTTATTTGGAGGCTTTAAACTAGACGAATCTTCAATCGTAGTAGATATGAATGGTTCAATCATTATCCCGGATATTGGAGAATATCAAGTGGCTGGATTACCTTACTCTGAGGCAGCATTAAAAATTAAAACTGATATTTCTAGTAAATATGCTGGAACAGAAGCATTTGTTTCCCTTGACCGAATAAGATCCAAGCAAGTTTTTGCACTTGGTAATGTAAGATCACCTGGTACATATGCACTAAATGCCTTTGGTACAGCCCTAAACGCCCTAATTTCCTCTGGAGGAGTTAAAGATAATAGCTCGCTAAGAGATATTAAAATAATTAGAAAAAATGAAATTATTAAAAGTATTGATTTATATGATTTATTAATAAATGGAGATGTAAGTTCAGCCGATTATAATCTTAAAGATGGTGATTCAATATTAGTTGGCGGGCTTCAATCGAGTGTTTCAATAATTGGAGAAATTATCAGGCCTGCAATATATGAAATTAAAGATAATCAATCTCTATCAGAAGTAATTTCATTTGCTCTTGGTGCAACACCATTTGCAGATATGAGCAACATTTCAGTTGAAAGATTGTTGCCCAGCGGAGAAAAAATAATTATTAATCCTCAAGAAATGAGCTTTTTGTTAGTAAATGGAGATAAGATCATTGTCAACTCTTCAGAGGGTCAAACAATCCAATCTATTGAATTACATGGAGCTATCAGAAATGCTGGTAAATATGCTCTTGATAAAAATCCTACACTTGGAAGTATTGTTGATATACAAAGCGATCTTCTCGAAAATACATATACAGGCTTTGCATTAATAAAGAGACTCAATTTTTCTTCAAAATCTTATAGATTGGTAATGTTTAATTTAGCTAACCAAGAAGAGCTTAATAAATTAAATTTATATTCCGGAGATCAAGTTTTTGTATTTTCCAAAGATGATATTAATTATACTCAATCTGAAGAGATACACTCATATCTAAAAAATAAACTTTATCCAAATATAGAGCCCTCGCAAAGCATAAATCTAGCAAATATACAAACTGAGAATAATGTTAATGAAGGTAATTATTCTGACCTAGCTAATAATAATGTTTGTTTAAAATCTTTGGATGGTTTATTCGTAAATCCTATTTCAAACTTTGTTAAAGTGAAGCTAGATCTTTTTCAAACTTCTAGAAGTCTAGCCTGCACTGAATTGCTAACTAGAAATCCAGAATTAATCCCTATTTTATTTATTAATTCTATCCCAGTAGTTGGTAATGTAAGATTTCCTGGGCTTTATCCAACCACAAGGGATTTAAATGCCTTAGAAATTTTTAATCTCGCAGGTGGAGTTTTGGTTAGTAAATTAAATTCAATTCCAAGCTTTGATGTTGGCATAAGAGCTCGAGGATTTGGAATTTATCCCTATGAGGAATTAGTAAATTTAAAGAATATTACTATGTTGAATCTTCAAATAAATGAAGAATCTATGCCTCTGGGCTATGTTACCTTAAAGGGTGAATTCAATAATCCAGGCACATATCAAATATCTAAAGGTGTTACTTTAAGTGAAATCTATGAAAGAGCTGGAGGATTAACTTTGGAGGCTTATCCGCTTGCGGGAATTCTAACCAGAAAATCTATAAAGGAAATCGAGCAGGAAGCAATTAAACGATCGAAAGCGGAATTATCAGAAATCTTGTCATCTGCTGTGGCAAGTGGCTACTTAGAACAGAATTCAACTGATCTTGTAGGTTTGATAAGTCTTATGACTTCAATGGACAGCACACAAGCTATCGGAAGGTTGGTTACCGAACTTAATCCAAGTCTCATAGCCTCAAATCCTTCTCAAGACATCATTCTGCATGATGGTGATGTAATTTATATGCCAAAACTATTAAATACAGTCACGATTGTTGGACAGGTTTTAAACCCAGTGACTGTTCCTCATAAAGTTGGAGCGAACTTTGATTACTACCTGAAGCTTGCCGGCGGAGTAAAAAAAGAGGCTGACAAGTCGAAAATATATGTGGTTCAACCGAACGGTGTTTCGCTTAGAATGAAAAATGGATTTCAATTTCCCGTTCTACCTTTCATGCCTTTTGAGCGCGATGATATTCTTCCAGGAGGGACTTTAATTGTTCCAAGGCAGGCTAGGCCGCTTGACTCAATAGCATTGGTAGAAACAATTACCCCTGTTTTAGCTAATCTCTCTGTAACCGCAGCATCAATAGCCGCAATTTCTGATAATTAGTCTCTTAAATGAGGAATTATACAATCCTCGTTGTGATCTTTTCATGCATTACGTTTGATGCAAAGGCTCAATTAGTAGATTATATTTATCCTCATTTTTCGGAACCAACTTATTCCAATTATGGAACTACTGGATTGATTCAGATGCCTAGTGCAAGGATGCATCCAGGTGGCACAGTAGGTTTTACTTGGACTCATGCTGAACCTTATTTAAGAGGTTCAATCATGGGACATCCATTCGATTGGTTTGAAGCTTCTTACCAATACACAGATGTTAATAATTGGCTTTACAGTGACTCTCCTGAATTTAGTGGCAAACAATCATATAAAGATAAGAGTTTTGATGCAAAGTTTAGATTAATCAAGGAAAGAGATTTAATTCCTCAAATTGCAGTTGGATTTAGAGATTTTGGTGGTTCTGCTTTATTTGCAGGTGAATATATTGTTGCTTCAAAATTAATTGGAAATATTGATTTTACTCTTGGCTTAGGATTTGGAACCCTTTCAAATAAAAATGTTAGCAACCCTCTAGCAAAAATTGATTCAAGGTTTAATAGCAGAAATAGAAGCATACTTGAAGATACTCAAGGTGGGGAAGTCAACTATGGAAAGTTCTTTGGTGGTGAGCAGGCTGGTATTTTCGGGGGAGTTGAAATCTTTCTGCCTAAGCTAAATGGAACAAGGCTTAAAATTGAATATGACTCAACAAATTATAGTAGTTACGAAGATGGTGGGGAGGGATACTTGCCTGTTGCTCAGGATAAAAGATTTAATTATTCGTTTGTTTTTCCTGTTACCAAGAATTTTCATTTAAAATTAGGTTACATTAGAAATAATACTTTAAGTTTTGGTTTTTCTATTGCCGGAAATTATAGCTCCAGAGGGTCGTCGCTAATTTCAAAAACTGATCCTCCTGCAAAAATAGAAAATGCTGAAATTTATAGAAAGATTGTAAATGCAGAAAAAGCCGAATTTTTATATAAATCATCTCTTCAGATACTAAGAGATAATAAAATTTATTTACAAACAGCTAATGTAGACAAAAATGTATATGAGATTACATTTGCTCAATCAAAATACCTTAATAATGCTCAAGCAATAGGAAGATTGACTGGGATTTTAGATCAGATTTCACCAGATGTTATTGATAAATTCTCTCTTGTAACAATTAATGCTGATCAGTCTATGTTTGCTGTCGATATTCCTAGGTCTGGATATCAACTATACAAACGTGGAAAAAAAACAGATGCTCTTCTTAAAGATGTTCAAATTTATAAACCAGATCCAAAGCAGCATTTAGATCATGATTTTAGACCTGCCACAAAGCTCCCTCAATTTCTATATAAGATTTCACCAGCCATTAGGAGTCAAATAGGAGGTCCAGATGGCTTTTATTTTGGAGATTTATCATTATCAATTCATAGTGAGCTCTTGATTAGAAAAAATTTTAATATATTAGGAGTTGCATCAGTTGGGTTAATTAATAATTTTGATGAACTAAAGTTAGCCTCTGACAGTATTTTGCCTCATGTAAGAACTGATATTGTAAGCTATTTAAAGGAGAGCGATAAGTCACATATCACTAGACTGCAAGCAAATTATTTTGCTAATCCCTTCAAAAGTATCTACACAAAAATTTCTGCAGGAATTTTTGAACCAATGTTTGCTGGATATGGGGGAGAGGTTTTGTTTAAACCCTTTAATCAGTCTTTTGGTATTGGTGCTGAGATCTGGCATGTAAAGCAAAGAGCGTATAGACAGCTATTTAGCTTTAGAGATTATGAGACTGTTACAGGTCATATGAATTTCTATTATAGAGAACCAAAGAGCAGAATTTTATTCCATTTAAGGGGTGGTAGATATCTTGCTGAAGATTCAGGATTTACTTTTAATGTTTCAAGAGATTTTAAGAGTGGATTGAATATGGGTGTATTTTTCTCCCTTACCGACATCAGCAAAGAGGAGTTTGGAGAGGGAAGTTTTGATAAAGGCTTTTTCTTTAATCTACCTATTCAGCTTTTCTTTCAAGAATACTCAAGAGGACAGACTGGTTTTGGTTTGAGACCATTAACAAGAGATGGAGCTCAGTTCTTAGTTCACTCGCAAAATCTTTGGAGCACAACTTATCAGGCTAGTAGGGAGCAAATTGTAAGTGAATGGGATGGTTTCTATGATTAGGATTATTATTGCTACTCTGTTACTTTCTTCATGTGGCAATCTTCCTATTGCTTATTTGCAAAACTTTTCTTCTGTAAATAATGTGGTTTTTGGTTTTCCAGAATATGAAATAACTCAAGAAATATTTGATGAATTTGAAAATAGCTTTTTAAAAATTCGATTTGGAAGAGGCCCGCACGCTATTTTGATTTTGGCTTATGTGGATAAGGATATTTACCAATGGGTCGGAGCAGATGACGTATCAATATTTACCAAAAATGGCAGAATCATAAAGACATCTGGGCTTACTCATAATTTTGAAATTATTAAACCTAAAGATGAATTATTTAACTCTAATACTCTATATGAATCAATCAACCTTTTAAATCCAGACCTTTTCTCTGCAACCCTCAAGCATTCTATATCGATTGATCAAAAGAAGTTAACCAAATTAGGCAAAACTATAAATGTTAATAGAATACAAGATGATATTAGCATTGATCTGATCGGCTGGAAAAAGCAGGACGTATATTATCAAAACAGTGTTACCCAGCAGATTGAAGCTATTGAGCAACACATTCATCCTAAATTGCCAGCAGTTAAGGTTGAATATTATTTAAAATTCTAGCCTTGAATATATCTGTATAGACCTTGATCTTAACCAATGTTTTTTGGATAAAAAAAACCCACCAAAAGGTGGGTTTTATAGATAGTAGAGTAGGCCTATTCACCCACTAATCTTGTTCTAGTTTCTGTAACTATTTCGTCATATGTATACGTTTGGTTGATCTCAACATCTTGGACTATGTCTTGGATCAATTCAACTTCATAATACACATCCTGAACAATATCTTGATCTATATTTTGCATAAAGTCTTGCTGAATCTCAATCCAGCCATCCTCAAATACTTGAATAACTTGAATATTTCCGCCAAGGTCAACTGTGTAGTTATCATCAACTGATAAATTACCTGGATCAGAGTTGTAGTCATTAAAAGCTTCAAATGTATAAACTGGTTGCTCGATTGTTTGGTCAATGATAATAGGGGTACCATCACCATAAACCATTTCACCTTCAGTACCTAATGGCCTGCCTTCTACGCTGTCAAGTAGTGTATCGTTATCTCCAAAGATATAGCCGAGGTCAGAGTCACCTTGTACAATCATTTGCTCAATATCATATGTTGCTGTGAAGTTTGCAGTTTGATTATCCGCTTCATCTATGAATAAATAAGCATTACCTGTAGGATCAATTTCAGATGTTTGCAAGAAACCATCACCGTCTGCATCAGTACCATAAGTTTTGGTAGCAGTAACAGTGGTAGTGCTGGTGTTGGTAGCAGTGTTAGTAACAGTATTAGTCGTAGTGTTTGTGTTAGTTACATAACGAGTAAGAGTATTTGTAGTAGTATTCGTGTTCGTGTTCGTATTTGTATTCGTGTTAGGTAAGTAAACACCAGTAATAGTATTAGTGGTTGTTTCAGTGGATGTAGTTGTATTTACATTTGTTTGAGTAGGCACAGCAACTTCTACAGTATATGTCTCTGTTGGAGCAGGGGTAGGTGCCGGTGTAGGTGCCGGTGTAGGTGCCGGTGTAGGTGCCGGTGTGGGCACAGGTGCAGCTCCACCACCGTCTCCAGAGTCAATTACAGCTGCAAGTGCTGCAGCTGCAGCAACTGCAGCGGCTATAGCTCCAGCACTCAAAGAGCCCTCTGCCTGTTCTTTGGCTTTTTCTCCAGCAGCTTTTGGCTGTGCTTCGCCGTTAACAGCTACATCTGTTGTGCTCTGAGCGTAAGAAGATGTAGATAAAAGACCAATCAAGAATGTATATACGATCGAGAATGAACTCTTTAATGTTAATTTGAATTTGGCCATTTTTTTTCCTCTTTTATTTTAAAAAAATTAAACTCTCTTTTTTAATATTTTCTGTGTCTTACAGGTTAATTAAAACTGGTAGACTAACTTATGATGTATTTTGTCACATATATATTATTAATGTCTACAAAATTATAATTAATTAAAAATATTATAACTATATTTTAAACATTGCTACATATTTTTATTTAAAATCTTTTAAAAAGAGAATGCATGTTATCAGATTTTTTTATTTTATCCACAGATAAATACATTTTTTTTTTACACACAAATTATAGTTTTATAATTTTTATGTAGCTAAATAATTGACGAGCATCTAATATTGTTTTTCGGGATGTAGCGCAGCCTGGTAGCGCACCTCGCTGGGGGTGAGGTGGTCGTCGGTTCAAATCCGGCCATCCCGACCATTTAATTTGATTGTTTGATTACTTCTTCAGCATACCAATTGATTTCAGCTATCATGCTTTCAAGAGTCCTTTCATCTACTCCGCCTTCATAAGCATTTCTAAAAGCAACGATGACTTCTGTTGCACCAAGTTCTTCAAGTTGTTTTATTCCCTCTGGCGAATAAGCTGCTTCTCCCATAACTTGGAATTGATAATTTGGATGATCCAGTGTTCCAAATTCAGCTCTGTAGTCATTTATCTGATCTATCAGATTTTTTGTTTCTTCTAAGCTTAGTCCAGCACTTATCCAGCCATCACCAATTCTTGCAGCTCTTTTTAGGGCAAGCTTTGAATGTCCACCAATCAATATAGGAACTGGTTTTGTGGGAGTAGGACAAAGCTTTAGCTCAGGAATATCATAAAACTCACCTTTATAAGCAAAATATTCTCCACTCATTAAACCTTTTAAGATGTCTATTTGTTCATCCATTCTTTTGCCCCTTTTTTCCCAGCGTTCTCCTGTTGCTAGAAAATCTTCATACCAAGGGCTAACCCCAACACCAAAGTGAAACCTGTTATTTGTAATAACTCCTAATGTTGTAACGAACTTAGCTGTTGTAACGGCTTGTCTGGGAGCAAGCTTATAGACTGATGTGGAAAATTCTAATTTATCTGTAACAGCTGCAATTGCTGGAATAATAGAGAATGGCTCCAAAAAGGGAACACCATCTAGGAATTCCCTGCTTCCATCATCATTATAAGGATATGTAGAGTCACATTCTTTTGGATAACATATGCTATCTGGAAAGGTGATTGCATGAAAACCAGCAGCTTCAGCTGCCTTGCCCAGCTCCAAGTAAAATGAGGGATCGCACATTGACGGATGATATGAAAAACGCATAATTATTTTCCTTATGGTGAAATTTATAAGAATACATATAATAACAACATAAAATTAATCTATATATAATGACAGCGTTGTCAAATTAAAAAAATAAATTTTGAAAAATCAGCCACCATCAAACTTACACATTAATCATGATCCTGAACTTAAAGAATGGTTAGATGCTTTAAAAAATATTATTGATGAGCAGGGCATAGATAGAGCCTCATTAATTTTGGGGAAACTAGCCTCAAAATTAACAGAATTAGGAACTATTCCCAACTATAACTTAACTACTCCTTTCAGGAATACAATCCCAGTCAATGAAGAAGCAAAAATGCCTGGAGATCTTTTTATGGAGCGAAAGATAAGATCTCTAATAAGATGGAATGCTTTAGTGATGG
>Ga0181606_10000707_pt1 | contig 28050 bp, 39 predicted proteins | sample 041ome_10_FD_132994 | JGI IMG/M metagenome (GOLD analysis project Ga0181606, IMG submission 132994) | Coastal salt marsh microbial communities from the Groves Creek Marsh, Skidaway Island, Georgia - 041412US metaG (megahit assembly) | ecosystem: Environmental > Aquatic > Marine > Intertidal... | reverse complement strand
CATCAATAACGCAGAATACCTAATCCGTCAATGTCTCAATCAGAAGAACATTGACCCGACTATGGAAGCGTGGTTGCGTGACGCATGTCTTGATCTTGCAAAGGCAAGGGAAAAGGATATTCGAATTACTCAGATTCTATGTAAGGCATTTCCAGAGAAGTCAGGTCATTTCTTTATCTCTGGTGAGGCAGGTGAGAAGGATAATAACGGATTACCTGATACCGTTTTCATCTGTCCTGCAATGGGACTTGACTGGAGTGTGGCTTATAGGAAGGACAGAGACTACAATGCACCAGGCTAGTAAATGGGCAATTAAGGTTCCTTTCCTCTGTGATGTGGAAGATAAGGATAACTGGCTCTATGTTGTACAGGGTGATTCCAAATTCCATTTGGAACCTGTAACATATGATACGTTTGAGGAAGCTGATGAAGCCGGAAAAATTTGGAAAATATATGAAGTGGTATTATTTGATGAAGAAAACAGATGAATAAATTTGCAGTAGAACTTGAGTGGGATGCAGTTGATAGCATCGTCGTACAAGCTTTAAAGAATCAGTATAATGGTCTCAAAGAAGAACTTGCTAAATGGTTACGTCAGGCTGCCGATGATGTGGAAAAGTATGAGGTGATAGAAGATGTATAATAAGGAAATGAACATGAATACTTTCGATTTTGGTAACGGTCCAGTCCCTGCCCATAAGCACTCCAACGGTGGTGGCTGGGTTGCTGATACTGCTAGGGTAGCAGATACAGCTTATGTTGGTCCTGACGCTAAAGTCTTTGATAATGCTTGGGTCTATAGCGATGCTCAGGTCTATGGCAATGCTCGAATCTCTGGGAAAGCTCAGGTCTATGGCAATGCTCGAATCTCTGGGAAAGCTCAGGTTTATGGCAATGCTCTGGTCTTTGACTATGCTCAGGTCTATGACAATGCTCGGGTCTTTGACTATGTTCAGGTCTTTGATAAAGCTCGGGTCTTTGACTATGCTCAGGTCTTTGATAAAGCTCGGGTCTCTGGCGATGCTCAGGTCTTTGGCGATGCTCTGGTCTCTGAAGACATTTGCGTCTCTAACGACGCCGAGGAAGATATGTTCATTGAAAGGAACGGCAAGAGATACAAGCTGGTTGAGGTTGAATAAATGCCTGATATGATGGATTACTATGAAGTCGAGGCTCGCCGCCTTAAATCCGAAGTACTGCTTCTTCGCAAAAAGGTTGAGAAATACGAGACTATTCTGAAACATGCAATGTCTGAAAAGACTGGTGTGTTTTTTATCTGTGGTGAAGCAGGTGAGAAGGATGACATGGGTTTGCCTGAGAAGATTATGGTTTGCCCATCATACGGACTAGATGGGTTTGCTGTTTATAAGAAGGACAGAGACTACGATGCGCCAGGGTATTGAAACAATGAGGAAAGAAACTAATGGATCCTAAGGTTAAAGTAATACTAGAACGAGAAATCAATAGGCAAGAAACCACAGTAGAGCTTATAGCAAGTGAAAACTTTGCCAGTCAATCAGTAATGGATCTAGCAGGTTCAGTTTTTACAAACAAGTATGCAGAAGGTTATCCGGGCAAGCGTTACTACAACGGTTGCGAACATATGGATGAGATTGAAACACTTGCTATTGACACACTATGCAAATTATACGGAGCAAAGTTTGCGAATGTACAGCCACATTGTGGTGCTAACGCTAATACAGCAGTATATCAAGCATTAATGAAACCCGGCGATAAACTTCTGGGTATGGATTTAGCCAGCGGTGGGCATCTATCGCATGGCAGTGCACCTAACATTTCCGGCAAGATTTACGATGCATATCACTATGGTGTGGATGCAGATGGATTTTTAGACTATGATGCTATTGCACGTCAAGCATTTGAAGTAAAGCCAGATGTTATTGTAGCGGGTGCTAGTGCATATCCACGTGAAATTGATTGGGCAAAGTTTCGTGCTATTGCTGACACAGTAGATGCATGCCTAGTAGTGGATATGGCACACTACTCGGGCTTAATTGCAGGAGGTGCTTATCCTAGCCCTATTAAATATGCTGACGTTGTTACAAGTACCACACACAAAACTCTACGTGGGCCACGAGGTGGGATTATTCTTTGGAACAATGACGAATATACAAAGAAAATTAATTCAGCAATTTTTCCTGGTACACAGGGCGGGCCACTAATGAATATCATTGCTGCAAAAGCACAAGCATTTATTGAAGCAAGCACACCAGAGTTTGCAGATTACGCTCGTTGTGTAGTAGAAAATGCACAAGCAATGTGTGAAGTTTTTGTCTCAAATGGATTTAAAGTCCTAACTGGTGGTACAGATTCGCATATTATCCTAATGGATTTGAGTGAATCTAAATATAGCGGTCGCGAAGCCGCAGACCTACTAGAGGAAAATGGTGTTACTGTAAACAAAAATGGCGTACCGAATGATCCGCGCTCGTTCGTAGAAACTAGTGGTATTAGGATTGGCACTGCCGCAGAAACGACACGTGGTAATGATAGTGAATGGTTCAGAGGCCTTGCTGAAGAAATCTGTGATTTATTAAATTGAAGAGTGAAAGAAAACCAATAAATAATATAACTCCCATTAAAATAAAGGAAAAAATGAATGCTCACAAAAGAAATTCCTCTTTCTGTAGTCGATAATCTGTTAAGTTTGATGTATGAAACAGAATGTATTAAGCCAGATCAAACTCCAAGAGATCTTATGGGCCATACTGGTATGGATTATGTTGACAAAACAAAGTCACAGAAGGCTATGGAATATTACAATGAAATTCTAGAGCCCTTGATTGGATACAAACCAAATTCACATGGCCGTTATGGCTGTTATGTAAATCCTATTCCCATTCACAATGACGGTATTAATTATCTTGGTAGCAAACATGATGGTTGGGACGTAGCTAGGCCTGCTAACACAACTGTATTTTTTCCATTGAGAGTTTTTGATAAAACTGGTAAATTGAACGGAAAAACGAGCACAATTTATTTTAATCAGATGGATCCATATACTTACAAGGCAGGAAAAGAAGCCTGCACCGCCGGAGAAGATTTCTACAATCTTCATGGTCATCATAGTTGGGATTCAAATCATGATTACAGTGATCTGGTAAATTATACTAACCAGCCATTTGATGAAGAAGTACACGCAAAATATCTTACACAACACCCTATTGACAAACTTTTTGGATTTAGCTTTAAAGAAGAAGTAGAATGGGAAATTGGAACTGTTGTTTTCTTTGAAACAGCAAGGATTCATTGCAGTAAGAATTTCACTGACTGTGTAGGCAAGGATTGTTTCTTAGTAAAAGTTAATACTGATCTGTTTCCTGAACTGAATTAATTCCATCAATTAATTCCTGCCAGCATTTTTGACCAAATCCATTATAAAACCAGTAGTAGTTATAATCTAGGACTGACTCCATCTCAGATCTGAGATCTGTTAAATCAGATAAACTTAGCGTTCCTATCCAATTAACTATTTCAGCAATTAAATGCATACGATCAGTACTATTACTTACTGAATCGTATGCTTCACTCCACCAGTTGTCAAAAGTTTTAAATCCATACTCTTTTAGATAGTTTAAACTGCCAGCACCGCCAACTAACACAAACGGATGCTTCTGAACAATGGGTTTAAATATTTTTTCTGTTAAATGAATTCTATCTATAACAGTTTCAGTTATAACATGTAAAAAACTCGTATTGGTAGGATTTGTTTCATCCAACTCTATCCATGCACTGCTGTTTTCATGGTTATCAAAACTAAAAGGTTGTACTTTATTTTCCGGACATATTTCTTGTACACTACGCCCTGTTTGCGGATCATTAGCTAGCAAACTATAAACACCAAGATCCACATTAAGCATATTTAAAAACTCAATACGATATTTTCTTTTGTTGTCTACTAACCTATTCATACATACCCAGGGATGTTTTATATCCTTATATTTGGTAACTATTGTAATATCTTTATATAGTCTATACCAGTGTTCGCTGGCTAAGTAACCATTACTGAACCAGTGTATTGTATAAAACCCTGAGCGTTCTAATGCTTTTATATGTCCACTGTTTTTTTCACTATGTAATACATTGTAATGCTTGTACATGGCATGCCTATTTTCCAATTCAACATCCCAGAATACTTTGTCTAATTTAAGTTCCAAAGGCTCCCAACTATGTTGTAAAAACATATGTTGCAGGGGATCTGATTTAGTAAAATCTTTCGTAAACCTTGGTATTATTTCTTTAAGAATTAATGGATCACAAGATATTAAGGAAGTATGTCTTCTACCTCCCATTGGATGGGCTATGCTAAGATCAGTTTCAGGATTGAAGCGATATGTATTCTTAAAGATTCCCAGTACACTATCGGGCGGTAGTGTATCTATTATACGACAATCAGTATATTGAAATTCATTCATGGTAAATAATTATATGCGTATATTTAGTAGTAACGAATGGGACACATTAAAATCGGTTATAGTTGGTAGTGCCTGGATGGCGCATTGGCCAGTTAATTGTCCAGATTTTAGACGCCAAGAAGAAACTACATTATGGAAGGAAACGCCATTACCTAAAGGCCCAGTAATAAATTGGGTACAGCATCAAGCGCAACAGGATTTGAATGAATATGCAAAACTGTTGACCAGTTTAGGAGTTGAGGTACATCGTCCGTTTAATAGAAACTTTTATGACCTGGATGGATTTAGTAACTACAGCCCACGTGATAGATTACTTGTAGTGGATGATGTTGTTATAGATTGTCCAATGGCATATGCATGCAGAGAATGCGAGCTACCCAGTTACAGTTTCTTAGAAGTTGACTATGTGCGTGGCGGAGGACGCTGGGATGCTGCTAATGTTTGCAGGCTCAATGACGATCTTCTCTATCTAGTAAGTGAAAGCGGAGACTTAGAAGGCGCACACTGGTTACAGGATTATTTTGCAGATACAAAACGTGTACACATTCTAGACTGCTACCAAGGTACACATATAGACAGTACTATATCTCCAGTACGTGAAGGACTTGTGTGTTTAAATGCAAGTCGTATTACTGAGGATACTGTTCCAGAACCACTAAAGAGTTGGGATAAGATATGGGTACATGAAATGGCACACCAGGACTTTCATGAATATCCCTATGCAAGTAACTGGATTGGTATGAACTTTTTGGTAGTCAATCCTAACCTAGTTATTTGCGATCCCAAGCAAGAATGGTTGCGAAAGGAACTAGCCAAGTGGAGCGTAGAGACAGAATGTGTGGATTTACGTCATTCCAGGACCCTAGGAGGTGGGCATCATTGTACTACCTTAGATCTAAATCGCGAATAAATACAAGGGAAGAATAGTTGTTGTTCTTCAGGAGGAAGAATAACGGAAAATGGATATTGTTGAACATATATTATCTTTGGTTAATAAAGAAAAAACATTCAATAGTTTGAGTAGCATAAAAGCTAATAGTTTCCTAACTGCATTAGGTATAGATCATTCAGATAAAACAGCTAGCTATCTTTGTATTGGTAAGTCACTAGTACCGTTTGGTTTAGTATCAGCTGGTTATAAGAATGTTAGTTCAATAAACTGCTTATGTGAAGAAGGTGTGGAAACAACATATGGAATCAATCAAATTGATGAAACAATAGAGCAAGTAATTGCTAGTGGAACTAAGTTTGACTATGTTATTGCTCCTGATGAATGGATAGTATACGCCAGTACAGAGGCAGAACAACTAAAGAAGATAGAACAAGCAAGTAAATTAGCTCAAATCGGATTTTATACCACACTTAAAGATTATAAAAACCTAAATGCTGCCCATAGATTCTTCCAAGAGCCCTTTCAGATTAAAACTGACACTGGTGACTGCTTTGTTGTTAGAAAAAGAGATTGGGAACCAAATGATAAGCAGGCCTGGACAGACAAAAGCTATATAATACATAACGAACAATTAATAGTGGGCGATCAATATAAATGTCGCACTATGTATTTCAAACAGCTAGCAAAGTTTATTACTGATGCTGGCGCAAAAAGTTATCAAGTAGAAAAGAAAATTATGTATAAACCATTGTTCTCGAAGTCATTTGAGTATATAATATATGTAACTTTCTAAATTTAGGAGTTATCAATAATGAATGTCAGGACAGATCTGACCAGCTCTTTAAACAATCAGATTGATACACTTATCAATCAACACGTTAAAGAAGCAGTAAATCAATACACATATCAGATACAAAAACAGGTAAGAACACGCATAGACGAAGTACTAGAGCAAACACTTGCTAGAGTACTGACTAATGTTGAGTTTCCTGAGAATAGTATAAATCCCAGCAGTATTGACTGGAGTAACTTTAAGATCAGCGTAAACAATGTGGATGGTTACAGACCGCTATCTAGTATTGAAGACCTAGGAACTAGTGTTGAACTAACTGTTCTAGATGGCGCAGTAGTTATAGAAAACAAAATTATTACTAATACTGTTAAAGCTCAGGACATTGAAGCACATAATATCAAAACAAAATATCTTGAGGTAGGCGATCTGTTTAAAAATAGTATTGCTGATTATGTAATTGGTAGGTTGCCCAAGTCAGACACAACTGAGTTAGACAATAAGATTACCGAACTGCGCGAACAAATTAATACTCGTAAAAATAGTTTTCGTGAACTAGAAGTAACTGGTGAAGCGGTATTGAGTGATGTATTATACACCACACCAGGAAACCGTAGAGTGGGTATCAACACCATGGAACCCAGTGATGCTCTTACAGTCTGGGATAGTGAGGTTGAAGTAGTAGTAGGCAAACATAAAGCACAGGAGGGTTATATTGGCACCCGCCGCCGCCAGGAACTGAATATCGGTGCAAATAACAAAGTTGGGATCGTTATAAAAAATGACGGCACTGTAGCAATAGACAAACTTCAACTTTTAAACAGGACTATATCTGAAAACGAGACTGTACCAGGATTTGCTGCAAAGCGAGGTGATATTGTTCTTAACAGTAATCCACAACCTGGAATGTTTGTTGGTTGGGTATGTATAGATGGAATACGCTGGGCTGGTTTTGGTAGGATAGAATGACAGCCTACGTTATAGGCAACGGTGAAAGTCGTCAGGGTTTAGACCTTAAAAGTTTAAATGGAGTAACTTACGGAAGTAATGCTCTATACAGAGATTTTAATTGCAATCATCTTACTTGTTGTGATAAACGCATGGTTAAGGAAGCGTTAGATGCAGGATTTACTGGACCCATCTACACACGACCTGAGTGGCAGAATGATTTTGCTCAACCTAATGTACATGTACTACCACCATTTACATGGCCTGAAGAACAAAAATGGGAACAGCATTGGCACTGTGGTAGTGGCTTACATAGTGTTCACCTAGCTTTAACACACGGACACAAACACTTAATTATAGTAGGTTTTGATTTGTTTAGCACTACAGGTAAACACAATAACATTTACAAAGATACTGCCAATTATCAGAGTAGTGATTATCGTGCTGTAGATCCCAGTCATTGGATACCTCAGTTTGAACGCATGTTTAGTACCTATCCAGATGTTCGTTTTGATTACTATGTGCCACGTGGATGGCGGATGCCCAAAGAATGGAATATTTCAAAAAACTTACATCTATATACTCGTGTTGAGGACATGAGGACGCTATAAATAATATATGATTTACGAACGAGACTATACTATTACAACAACAATGGTCAAACATTTTGGTGAAGCAACGGGCGATCATAATCCCTTACACTTTGACGAAGAGTTTGCCAGTAAGACAAAGTTTGGTGGTAAAATCGTACACGGTATGTTAACTGCTGGACTTATAAGTGCTAGCATGACAGAGTGCTACGGTGTAGGTACAATATATATAGAACAGGATCTAAAGTTCATGGCTCCCGTGCGTGAGGGTGATACTGTTAAAGTAGAGTTTTATAACGAAAGCTCGGATGGAAAGAAAACCAAACTATTTGTAATTGCCAGTGTAAAAGGCAAGCATGTAGTAGAAGGCTGGGCACTTATTATTAAAGGTGACCCGTATATAGTGGTTGACACTACGCACTAGTATGTTACAATTAGTACATGAGAATAGGATTCGCATGTAAGTATTTCCATCCAGATCGCAGTCTTAAAAAGAAGCTTCTGGAAGAAATTGAACGCCCACTAAACAGTCGCACCACGACCATTACTTGGCTAAACAGACAAACTAAGGATGTAGCAGAGGAAAGACTATGGGATATTATGGTACACAACATACAAGCCATGCAAAGGCTTGCGGAATATGTAGGGAGTCTACCTGATGATTTACGAATGGTACGCATTGGCTCCGATATTCTTCCTGCTTATACTGAGCCAGATTGGTGTTATTATTGGAAGAAACCAGATGTCGTCACATACCTTGAGCGAGAACTTATCAAAGTGGGTAATATCGCAAGGCGTCACGATGTACGCCTGTCTTTTCACCCTGGTCAGTTTACTGTTCTTGCAAGCGATAATCCTGACATTGTCAGCCGTAGTATAGAGGAGTTTGAATACCATGTGGATATGTGCCGTTGGATGGGGTACGGACAAAAGTTTCAGGACTTTAAAATTAACGTTCACATCGCAGGCAGAAACGGACCAGAAGGTATCAAGCAGGTGCTTCCAAGACTTTCCCCAGAAGCACGAAACACAATCACAATCGAAAACGACGAAAACAAATGGGGTATCGATAGTAGTCTAGAACTTGCAGAACATTGTGCATTAGTTTTAGACATCCACCATCACTGGGTAAATAGTGGTGAGTATATTGAGAACAACGATGATAGAGTTAAACGCATTATTGGCAGCTGGCGTGGTGTTAGGCCTGTACTTCATTACAGTGTATCTAGGGAAGATTATCTCGGAACACATGATAAAGGAACACGGCCGGCCATGGACACTCTCCTTTCCGAAGGATACAAAAAAGCCAAACTAAGAGCACATTCGGATATGTATTGGAACACAGCCGTTAACGAGTGGGCGTGGACTTTTACTGATGATTTTGATATTATGTGCGAAAGCAAATCCAAGCAGATGGCTAGTATCAGCTTCTATAATTCCATAACAGATAAAGATATACAGCTAAATATTGTATGAGCAATATGATCAGTAAGATGTATCGTCGTATGAATATCAACGGCGAACAATTAAAAAAGAATCCTAACAGAGTAGCTGGTGGTATCCGCGGCAGCGGTTCCAATTCACTCACTGTTATGGACGAAAATGGTGTTGAGAGAACAGTTCCTACTAGTGATTATATTAAGGCATTAGAAACACAAATACGTGCCCAAAACCAAGCTCTTGCAGTTTTAGAGAGAAAAATCGCTAGACTTAACAGGGAATAATTCCTAGATCTATATTGAATTACTGATAAATATTATGTTACACTTATAAGGTGTAATAACACACTTTACACACATACACAGGAGAATATAAAATGTATACATACAAAGATATGCTTAAATCACCTCAAGAATGGGCAGAAGCCCTCAAGTCACTGACCCCACAGGTCACAGTCAACAAGAATGGTTACGAGATTCGTACAGAACTACTCGGCATGGCCAAGGATATTGTTTGGCATGACTACTCCGCGCAATGGGGTCAGTTTGAAGTTAGCTCTTCCAAGGATGGTAACAGTGTTACTACTAAGGTTGAACTACCAACAGTGCCCGGTGTCGAGCAAGTGTTGGAAGTAGCGGATAAGCTGTATGATTTCGTAAACCAAAAGAGTAAGAATTAAGGGACATACGATAATCATCGAAAGGATTTAAAATGATTAGACAAACTATTATTGCAGCAGCACTAGTTGCTGCTGCAAGTGGCACTGCCTACGCTGAAGATAGGCAAACAGCACCAGCAGAAAAGCCAGCAGTGGCTAAGGTTGTAGACAACCTAGACATTAATTTCAAGGGAGAAGTACGTGCATTTGTCGAGGGAGGCAATGCCGCAGATAACGATCTTGAAGTAAAATCAACCGATACCAACGTTGGTGTTGATGTTCGTTCCAAAGGCATCACATACGTATTTGGACACCTATCTGCCACTGTAGACATTACCGGAACAGATGCTATTGATACAAACTATGGTTATGTAGGCGTTGGTCATCAGGTATACGGTGAACTAAGTGCAGGTAAAACCAAAAGCATTATGGAAGAGTTCGTAAACACAACTGACATGTTCTATAGTGCTGGAAACTTAGCCATCCAGAAGACAACCAAAAAGCAGGCTGATAGCGTAAAGTATATGAACTCATTCGGCGATATTAAGGTTGGTGCACAAGCACAAATGACCGATAACGCTGCTGACGACAATACTCTGGATACATATCAGATCGGTGTTGGTTATAAAAATGTTGGGTTTACCTTCAGTGAAGACCAAACCAATGATACACAACATTATGGTATTGGTGCTAGCCACAAGTTCATGGACAAGATCACTGTAGCAGCAAGCTACACTATTAAAGATTCTGGTTCAGGAAATAATGTTACTGATATCCTTATGTGGAATAATAATGATACAACTGGTGTAACTCGTGCTGTAGAAGCAGTAGTCGGCTATGACCTTTCAGCAAAGACTATGGTTCTTGCTGGACTTCAGAAGACTGATGCAACAGGTGATGACGGAGACGTAACATTCGAAGTTAATCATAAGTTATACAAAGACGCAACTGTATTTGCTAACGTTGATTATGATGTAGCAAGTTCAGATTACGTTTATCGTACAGGTCTTAGCGTAAAGTTCTAAGACTAAAAAAGCCGGCTTCTTAGAGGACCAGAAATTGAAGGAACGGTAAAACGTTTGGGGCGGCAATGCCCGATCAAGAACATTGTCTAGCGTTGACGATACGCTATAAAAAAACTAGAAGCAGCTGAAGAATTATAGGGGGGTTAACGCCCCCCTATTTTTTCCACTACTCTGTCAAGCACAATAGCACATATGCTACACTTTCAGCCCGGGCCTGTTTAATGTAGTTAACCATTAAGCTGCCATCTTGTTCAAGCGCCTGACTACTGCCTTGTTACCAGCACTCTTGTCTGCTGCCTTACGCATGCACAGTTCAAAGTTCTTTACGTCCTTGGCTATTTCCTTGTAGCGGCACTGGTAGTCAGTATTGCCAATCATACGGAACTCCAGGAAACCTTGATCCTGCTTGCCAAAGTTAATGGCGCTATACTTCTCTTCTAGCTCATCTCGAGTAAGACCGTACTGTTTGATATAATCTACCAACTTACAGGGCTTGTTTTTAAGATTGTTATAGTACTTTGCCTGCTTGCGGATCTTGCTGTTATGAGGCAAACAATACATCTGTTTGGTTCGTTTATAACGTCGTGCAACTGACTCATCGTCTACAAGTGTAACCAATTTAGCAGGGTCGATACGTTTGGTAGCAATCTTACCAATATCTATGTTAACATGTAACCCTGTGGTAGTATTTGTCTCTACAGGATTCTCACGCATGAACTTGAAAACTATATCAAGCATTTTGAGAGCCTTCTCAATACGCATTGGTGGGCTTACAAGCTCACAACCATTGTCATAACTATGCTTGCGTCGAGTCTCTATGCTGGGATCTCCAACCAGCTTCCACGCATTGTACCCTCTGTTATTTTGTACCTTGATGCCATACTCTTGCAGTTTTGAACGGACCTCGTTATTAGATAGTGAAGTAGTAAACTCAAACTCAAAACCAACTGTGGCCATGCATCGTACTCCTCATTTCCAACTTATACCGTATAATAGCACATATGCTGGACATGTCAGCCGTTTCTGACTAAAAAAGTGATATTTTTTTCTTGTTAGATTTCAATAGGTTAAGAATCATAGTTTTCTGCGATTTTTTTGTTAGGAACGGTTGACTATAGCATATACAGTGCTATTATACGTTATCGCAACAGAAGAGAGCAAAATGTCCAAGTTTACCACGCAGCAGCAAGTTTTTCTGTTCCTAGGGGAGCTCACTGTTAACCCTAACGTTCCCGCAAGTGTGCAAGAGGATGCCCTAGCGTTACAAACAAAAATGGGGGATTATGCTAGTATGCAACTGCCCCATATGCCCAGCGAGGAGGAATTTGTAGCCCACTTCCACGGAAAAGCAAAGTTGCATCCCTGCGCTACGTTTAACCATCAAAAACTAAAATACACACACAAGGATTAACCCCTTAAACGTGCTGCATTTTTTGCAGCACTTTTTTTTCTGTTTTGGTTGACTATGCCGGCGGACATGCTATTATGGTGTATAAGTTGGAAATGAGGAGCAGACAATGACTAATTTTGTAAACAAGAACTTCGACTACAACGGCGAGTACCTGTTTTATCGGGTGCCTGGCGAAGAGTTTAAGCGATTCGTCGCTCGGTTCAAGTACGGTGGCATGGTGTCGTTCAAGAAGTTCCTTCGTGACAACTTCACCGTAGAAGAGTACTTCGACCTCCTCGAGAACCAGGATCTGCCTCCTCTGAAGGTACTCCAGACCAAGGGTTATGTTTCTCCCAAGGTTGCAAAGATCCTCAAGCAACGTGGATATCCGATGACTCTCGAAGGTATGAATAAGATGATTGATGATGACATCGCTCGGAGGGCTGTATAATGTTTTACGTTTACAACCTTGAAACGTCCCAGATTATGCAGAATAAGAAGGGTAAGAAGACTTGGAAGAGCTTTGGTGCTGCCAAGGCTTTCCGCACTCGGATGGCTCGCATGGGCTACAATACAGATGAATATGGTATTGTTGATGTTGACCTGTATAACCTCATTGAGCAGCAGGTTGAAAAGACCAACCTGATGACGGGCAAGAAGTACCGGGAGAGTGTTAATACTCCACTACACCTTTCTCCCAGTTCTGAAACATATTGGAGTATGTAGAAATAAATATCCTACACACAGGAGACACACTATGCGAGTAGGATCGACCGTACAAGTCGTCTGCGAGGACACGGGGCAGACACACGCAGGCTTAGTAGAAAGCGTTAGCCGTAGTAACGTTGCCAGCATTAGCATTAACCCTAAACTTCCACTTATGATGTTCTCAGAGTCCAAGCCGGGCATCTGGGTCTGTCGTACTGCTGGACTTGAATTTGTTGTGAGTTTGTAATGGAAAAAGTAGCAATAGTAACCTTTGATAAAGTCAGTGGCCTGACTGTAGTTGGCGAAAATCTTATTGCAGGATTTATAAGCCTTAAAGAAGCATTTGCATTTGTGAGCGAGTGCGAGCGCAATCCTTATATCCAAAACGTTAAATTGGATAGATTTGACAGCCCCAAATAAATATCGTAACATAACTGTAACGAACAAGGGGAACTTCGAATGTCTGATTCACGTGATTACATTGTACTCAATGGTACAAAAGAACTTCTAGATTATATCGATTGGAAGGCTAATCTAAAAACACCGTGGACTGAAGAAGAATGGGTTCAAAGAAAGCCCATTATTCGTGAGTACTTACAATTTGTACATGACAGGGCTAAAGCAAGTGTTTCTTAATGCTTAAAAGCAAATATCCTATAATATGTGCGCCTATGAATCAGGTGTACAGTTACAATCTAATAGCTGGTTGTGCTGAAGCAGGCATAACTCCAGGAACACTTTACTCTCAGATTCCTACTAGCGACTTGGAGAGGTATCTTAGTGACTATCAGGATGTTGGAATAGTTATTAGTTTATCTGCATATGAGTTGATGGATAAAGATGTTGTCAGAGTATGCAGTCATCCTGGCATAGTAGGTACTGAGATTTTAGATCTAGTAAATCCTAATGTGAATACTGATCTCGGAATTATAAAAAGATATCAAACGTTAAAGGAAACGAAAAAGTTTAATTTTATTTTCAAGCAGTTTAAAGGAAACGATGATTTCATACCTGACTATATTTCTCTCATGGGGGCAGGTAAAGCAGGAAGAACTCCTAGAAATTACACAGGCATTGAAGAACAGTATCTAGAATGGTCCAAAAACAATCCTAATTTAAAATTTATAGTTTCCGGTGGAATTCATAAACCAGAACAGGTTAAGTATTTCATAGACAGCGGCGTATCCGCTATTGTGATTGGTACCTTGTTTGCCGCAAGTGAGGAGAGCCCTATATCATACCATGCCAAATTGAGAATGGTAGAGGCTACCGCAGCTAATATTCATATGTTTGCAGATACAAAACAACATGCTCTTGTGTTTTCTGATCAAGCTGAGACTGAACCATATCACGGCAATCATACTGACTCCCTGGTAGAAGGAATAGCTACAGGTACATCAGGACACCTTTTTGCTGGCATGGGTTTGGATTCTATTCATAGCATACGACCCATTAAAGAAATCGTAGCAGATCTTGTAAAATTTATATAAATATACTATGGAAACTTATAGACACTTATTTGAAGAAACATCCGATCTAGAGCAGGATGTACAATCCTTTTTAGATCACGGTCGTAACATGATTGACATGTATATTAAGAGCAAACCCAATGTGCCTAGTGAATATAACGATATCATGTACGAATTAGACAGTGTTCTCAGTAAGTTAGAAGACATCAAAAACGGTTGACTCTAGCCCTAGACGTGCTATTATACATGTACGTTGAGGAGCAAGGAAATGCGTAAGGTTCGTAACACCAATTCCAAAGCTATGTTTGTTAAGGACAGTCCGTTTAAACCGCGGACTATTCGTAACAAAAAGGCGTATTGTCGTAAACTCAAGCACAAGGGAACCTGCTAATGGCTCGTCCTAACAAGCTACAGAAGTTTGTACAGCGTAGTGATATGTTCGAAGGCAAGTTTGAAGCAACTAAGGAGTTTGCTCTAGAAGCATATGAGATGCTCAACCGTTATGTGTTTGACAACGGTTTAGAGCCCTGCCCTATTACAGTGCGTCGTACTAAAGGTGTTTGGGGTATGTGTGACGGGCGTGTTGAAAATGACGAGTTCCGTGTACACGAGATCATCCTTACAAAAAAGTTTCCGTTTAAAGGAATCTGTGTTGCTGCACTTGCACATGAAATGGTACATCAGTTTCAGTGGGACATTCTCAGCAATGAGCGTTGGCAAGAAGGCAAGCAGCCTATTATGAGTCACGGTCCTAGCTTCTTTGCTTGGCGACCTGCTCTAGAAGAATATAATATTCCTTTGACAACTAGGTTTTAAAAAAGGTTGACACCTAGTATAAGTAATAGTAGTATATTAAAAGTGTTCCTGGGTAGCTCAGCTGGTAGAGCAGGTGGCTGTTAACCACCGGGTCGGCGGTTCGAGCCCGTCTCCAGGAGCCAGGGGCGATTAGCTCAGTTGGAAGAGCGCCACGTTTACACCGTGGATGTCGGCAGTTCGAGCCTGTCATCGCCCACCATTTTTTAGGAGATAGATATGATTGACGTACTACAATATTCAAGTGTTATTTTTCTAAGCATCTCAATTATTTGCTTACTCGTAGTAAGTTTCCTAAATTGGAGACAGGCTAAAGGTTTGGAAAAGCGTATTGCTGAACTCGAGTATAAGAACAAGCACAAGATCTTCACAGGCAGTGCACCTGTTAGTAAGATGAGTTAGTAAAATTGCGGGTATCGTATAATGGTATTACCTCAGATTTCCAATCTGATGACAGGAGTTCGATTCTCCTTACCCGCTCCAACTAAATAGCAGTAACATGATTGGTTTACGCACACTAGTTCTTAATGCAAACTATATGCCAGTAAGCATCTTTCCTTTACATACAATTCCAAGTGAAGATGCTATCACACGTATCTTTAATGGTAATATGCATGCAGTGTACAATTACAATCGTAAGATTGGACATCCTACACTGGAAATGAACTGGCCCGCAGTTGTAGCACGGAATAAAGGAACACGTATTCGTGAGAATGTACGTTTTGCCCGTGACACTGTTTATTACAGAGATCATGGTATGTGTCAGTATTGCGAAACACCACTAGAGCTAAAGCAGACCACATACGATCATGTTATTCCTAGAAGCAAAGGTGGCGAACATACCTGGGAAAATGTTGTTATGAGTTGTAAGAGTTGTAACAATGCAAAAGGTAACCGTATGCCCCGGGACACCTTTGTACCTAGGCAGCGGCCATACCGGCCCACGTACTGGCAGCTTCTTGCCAATCGTCGTAAGTTTCCTATCACTGTGGATCATCCAAGTTGGGTGGATTTTTTTGGAGAATGGGAAGCAGAAATTTATGTTAGATAGGTTGACAGTAACTAAATAATATACTATTATAATAGAATGTTTTGGGGAATTAGCTCAGTTGGGAGAGCGACGGCTTTGCAAGCCGTAGGTCATCAGTTCGAACCTGATATTCTCCACCATACATAGCCGGCGTAGCTCAGTTGGTAGAGCACCTGATTTGTAATCAGGGGGTCACGAGTTCGAATCTTGTCGCCGGCACCATTTTTTACCAGAAGCAATAGCAAGGAAGCACAAAGAAAGAATTGCCCACTTGGCGAAATAGGTATACGCAACAGACTTAAAATCTGTCTCCTTAGGGATTGCCGGTTCGAGTCCGGCAGTGGGCACCAAATTTTGCGCTCTTAGTTCAGTGGTAGAACCGGCCGCTCATAACGGTCTTGTGGGGAGTTCGATTCTCTCAGGGCGCACCAAAATTTGACCCTATCGTGGGGTCACCAAGTTAAGGTCTCGTAGCTCAGCTGGATAGAGCAACAGCCTTCTAAGCTGTGGGTCGCAGGTTCGAATCCTGCCGAGATCGCCAATTTGGGGAATAGTTCAACGGTAGAGCGCAAGACTTTGACTCTTGAAATCCTGGTTCGAATCCAGGTTCCCCAGCCAAACTTTTTAAACGTGTCAAGGCATTGAAGTAAATACTAAGAACTAAGTTTGCGGGTATGGTATAAAGGTATTACGACACGTTGCCAACGTGTAGACGACGGATCGTTCCCGTCTACCCGCTCCAAATACTGCCCTGAGCTCAGGGCACTAAATATATTTTAGGAGAAATCAATGAGCTGGTATAATCCATCCACGTGGGGTAAAGATATTGAGAAAGCATATAACGATACAAAAGACGCTGTAAATAGTGCTACTGGGTGGGTTGACGATAATGTTATTCAGCCAACCGAACACTATGCTAGCGATGCTTACAAAGACACAAGCAAAGCACTTACAGATGCTTACAACTACAGTTATAGTCTAGCAGCAAATCCGCAGGCAACTGTAGCTACTGTAACACACAATGCAGGTGATTTGAGCACTACCCTTTTACAAGAGGGTTGGGACAGCTTACCAAAAGAATATCAAGACGGTCTTAAAACAACTGAACATTATCTAGAAGAAGGTGCCGAAGCAGTAGTAAAGTATGGCGAAGAAGCATATGAATGGGTAAGTGCAAATGCTTGTAGTCTAGCACTAGGCAGCGCACTCAGCACAGGCGTTATTCTAGCGTTTACTTATAAAGGCCCTGAAGACCCAAATCAAGCAAGTATCTTTAGTATTAATGGCTTTGCCTTAGCAGCAAAAGCCGCAGCAGCAAGTTTGCCTAGTACTGGTGCTAGTATTGTATTCTATGGCGCTGCTGCAAGCATTGCTTACTTTATTACGCCTGTAATTTATAACATTCCAGGTATTAAAGGACAGGTAAACAAGGACCTATTGAACAGTGTTATTACAACCAGTATTGCAAATAGCATGAGCGTGTACTGGATGCTTTGGAGTACACCAGAAACAGTTGGTGCTGCTATTGCTAGTATCGTTATTCCTGTTGTTACTACATTAGTTTGTAATGGCATCGCGCCCAAGAACACAGGACTTACAAAACCAAGTGGTGTTAACGGTACATTTAGTCATAATAGCGCAAAGCTAACAGTTCTTAACAGAGGTATGATTGAACAAAACAACTTCCAAACAAATAATGGACAGCACACGCAACTACATCGTGTCACAAATGGTGCCTATTGTAACTTTATGAACAATAATAGTTTGTGGCCCACGGACAATCGTGCTACCTGGGAAGGCAGTGTTAAGTTTAATATTCCACTAGAAGGCTATTATACTATTGCTGTAGCATGTGACAACGAAGCAGAAGTTTATGTTGGTGACAACATGGTCCTACACTGGAACAGATTTGACACCACATCACAAGTTGATGTTTGGTTCCCCAGAGGTGAAGGTGCGGTAAGTTGGAAAGCAAGTAACTATGGTGGCGCTGCCAGTGGTAAAAACCCAGCAGGCATGAGTATCCTAATGGATAGCGTGATGGACAATAACGACATTAAGACTGCGCTACGTGGACAGAGTGATGCACAAAATCAAGCTAATAGTTTGAAAAACAATCCACCCAGTGAGCCGAGTTCAGTATATGCTCCGCCCCCTCCTCCGGTGTACACAACAATGCCCGTTAATCCAATCCCGATGGGACCAATTAGCTAATAAGGAAAATAAGGTGAGGTGACTGAGAGGCCGAAAGTACACGTTTGCTAAATGTGCGAACCTTAACAGGTTCCGTGGGTTCGAATCCCACCCTCACCGCCATTGACTATGTCTAAAATATTTGATTATATTTTGAAACATGTGGAAGCCAGGCCTGATCATCTGGCTATCCACGAAATTTGTACTGCTAGGAAAATTAGCTACAGTGAACTCTACGCCGATGTTATTGCCCATAGCAAAACTATAGATCCAGATCTTACTCAAGTTCATGTAATTAATAAACCCAATGGGTATGAACTTGTATTAGAAATGCTAGCATGTACTCTTGTAGGAAAGATTTTCTTCTGCGTTAATCCATTTGTAACACCAGAGCAAACCGGGTTACAACTAGATTTTATCAAGCAAGTATTTTATTACAAGTCTGATGGTTATCAGATACGTATGAGTAGTGGTACAACCGATCTTGCCAAGTTTTTTTATAGTACGCAGCAAGATAGGTTGGACCACGCCCGTACCATATCAAACAGATTAAAAATCGCACCTACTGATAGTATACTTACTCTAGCCACACCTTTAAATGTTGGACTGGGAGATAGTAGTATAGTTCGTACCCTTACATCTGGTGCAACCTTGCTGATAGGTAATAGTACAGAAATATATGATAATTTTGTTTATATTATACAATACAAGCCCAGTGTTATTTTTAGTACAAGCGGGGTACTGAGTAAAGTACTTTTATTAGAACAGTGTAATAGCTTATTGGCAAAGGGCACTTTTAAAAAACTGAGTCCTAGAGTGTGGGATGTAGGAGGCGGACCTCTTAATGTAGATCATGCTTATAAAATGGAATCACTTATTGAGGGTGCGGTTATACAACACTGTAACAGAGCTGATACTAGTGAACCTCATATGTGCAGTATAGACGATCCACAAGAAAAAAGAATTACAACAATAGGCAAACCTGTAGGTTTAAAGATTGATGCTGATGGCGAAATATTAGTAGAAGCCAAATATGTTGTAGAACGTTTAGGATTTGGTAAGCCAATTCAGGATGGGTATTACGCAACAGGCGACCTAGCTGAACTAGATAGTCAGGGTTACATGCGAATAATTGGCAGGAAAAAGCTATTACTAACACAAGGCGGTCATGATATAAATCCTCTAGAAATAGAAAGAGTGGCAAAAAGGTTGCCGTTTATTAAAGAAGCATGTTGCGTAGGTGTAAAGTTACCAGACATGCCTACTATAGAACAACCATACTTGTTCTTAGAATGCCATACTTTTGGAGAAACAAGTGGTGTGCTAGATAATATATTATCAGAATTGAATATTAAAATAGCCTACTGTAGCGTGGAAACAGAATTGCCACTAATAAAGCCTGGTAAAGTTGATAGGAAGAAACTTACTGAATTAGCCCATGTGTACATTCAAAATAACAAATAATCCTAATCCTACACCAATAGAAGACCTACTCTGTTTTGGTGGACCTGATACAAATCTGACTGTAGATCTGGATGGTGCTTATCTTACTCATTATCTGTTAAGCATTACAGGAACCTATACACCACAGCCAGTTCTGTCTGCTGGCAAATACTATATGCTCCTGGGAGAAATTTATAACTGGGATACTAGTTTGCCTAGTGATATCTTTTATGGCATACAACAATATCAAAAACACGGAGAGAATTTTACCCAGTATCTGGATGGCGAATATCTTTTTATAGTGGCAGATCCTGGTAACAAAACCCTTGACATTTTTACAGACACCTGGAGCACCAGGCAAATTTACTATTATGACCATGAGGGTTACTGGTACTTTAGTACATTTCCCATGGAAGAACCAGCAAGTCCTAGGTTTAGAAAAACAGATGATCCAGTTTGGTCCAAAAAATATAACAGACTGTCACACAATACCCATTACAGATTCAACTATAGTTCGCAAACATTGACAGTTGTAAATCCTGAACTTCATAAATGGAATCTGGATCAAACTGTAGACAATCTGGATCTGGCCACTGAAAAGTTTGAGCAGGCTATACTTAAAAGATATAAACCAGATGCTGTTTTATTTTTAAGCGGGGGATATGACAGCACTTGCATTGCTGCCTGTCTTACTGATCATAAACTGCCGTTCCAGAGCATAACTCTTAATGTAGCACCAGCAGAGGATACTTATACATTAGCAGATGTTTTGGAATACTCTAAAAATTACAATACTCATTATGAAATAACACAAAGACAGGATTGGGTTAGTGATCTAAGTGCTCGTAGGCAGCGCATTTTAAATAATACCAGCATGCCAGTACAAAATCAGATCAGGGAAGAATCAATCAATCGTTTCGGTAATCGTGTAATCTTAATGGGCAATGGCAGTGATGAAATGTTAGAGAATTATATCTTTAAGGGAAAGTCCGAATTTACCAGCTGGCCTACTGATCTTAAAACAGTATTTCCCTGGCAGCATTTTTATGGTGGGCAATCTAGAAGGCTGCTAGATTATCATGAAACAGTATCATTAGGTTATGGCATGGAGGTACGCAATGTTTTTTATGATACTGAACTTGTACAATCATGGATAAACACGACATCTAGTTTAAAAAATACTAGTACAAAGCCCATACAAACCAAGTACTTAGACGATAGAGCGATAAGTATACCAGTAAGGGTAGCTGGTTTTGGTAGTCAGCATCCAGGTTACAATAATTACGGTTGACTTAGAAGTAAAAAATGTTATTATATACAAGGATGACTATTATGACTGAAGTTAAAGGAATATTGGAAGACATTATGGATGATAAAGATTTCGCACTTATTTTTGCTCGCGACGGGAGCATTAAAGGCATCTTTATCCCTGACGGGGATGACGAAGCTAGTGTACCAGGTACAATTTTAGAGCTATTAAAACTTGCTGGCATTAATATTCATGAAACAGAAAACACAACTATCCATTAATGTTTAGAGTCACTCTGTTATTTGCGTTAGTATTAAGCACTGAGGTTTTGGCTTTTCAGCCTAACCGTGGTAGCAATACCTATACCATTATCCCCAGAGATCAGAACTATCGGCATGACCTAGCCAATGATATTCCTTATGAAGTAAGGTATCCAAGGCCCGCCAACGCTCAAACCTGTTATACTGAATATCGTGCTGTTAATCCAGATGATTTTCGCAGTGTACCAGGCCTCCTGCAGGGTCTTGCAAGGTTGGTCAATCCTAAGCGACAGACAGTTTACGAGCCAGTTTACCGTTGCCAATATTACCTCAGATAAACTGGTTGACATCATACACAGATGTGTTATTATATAGTTGTTGTTGAAACTTAACCAAGGACTAATACGATGTCAGAAGTTGAATATGCTGCCAATGAGGCAATCTACGGTCTCCAGCTTGACTGGAACAGAGCGGTCAATTTTGTTGTCCGCAATGCAAAGACAGACAAGAAGACTGCTCGAGCAGTTCTCAAGGTAGCAATGACCTCTTACAGACTAGATGTAAAATGAATACGGGCCAAACTGAAAGTAATATAGTCGATGCTCGGGCAGAGTTTAGTGCCCGAGCATTGATGACACAAGTAGAACGACGACTAGCTGATCACAATCAGTTGGATCTATATGATGTCTATGCAGAATGGTATGATGATGAGCCGGACAATATAGAAATCTGGCTTAGAGACCGCTCTGATGATAGTCGCATTGGACCAGTTGATTTTGGTCAAATGTAGAAAAAGATTGACACATTATACACATAGTAGTATAATGTCCAATATGTAGCATGGGGCTACATCTTAACACTATATCAATTATGGAGAAACTTCGATGAATAACGCAACAGTAACCAAGCAGGACCGTGTCCTTTCAGCTCTACGCAACGGCGAAGAGCTAACCGGCAAGCAGATTCGTGCTCGCTTTGGCGTTGGCAACCCACGTGCCACCGTTTCAGCTCTACGCATGAAGGGCTTCCCAGTCTACCTCAATGAGCATGTAGACTCAAAGGGCCGTGTTACTCAGAAGTATCGTCTAGGTAATGCTAGCCGCGCAGTTATCGCTGCTGGCTATCGTGCCCTAGCTCAGAACGTCTGATAAATAGTTAAAAGGGGTGGGCTAGTCCCACCCCCACTATTCTTAAGGATAAGATGTCTAAAGCAGAATATCTCGAACTACTTGGCGTAGTCACAAAACTTTTACCTGGTGGTAAATTTCTAGTTAAACTAGATGATTATGATAGAGAAATCATAGCTCATTTAAGCGGTAAAATGAGGCTTAATAGAATTAATGTGTTAGTAGATGATAAGGTAAGTCTAGAAATGACACCTTATGATATGACACAGGGCCGCATAAGTTTTCGACACAAATAAATATAGTATGGAACTTTACCTCTGTAAAAAAGGTAGGATTTATGGTATGGAGTTTTGCGAAGGCGAAGCTCTTATTGATCCTGAATTTTTGTCAGAGTGTGATTGCGGAGAAACTTGTAAACATGCTAGTAACAGTATCAGAGTCAGCGAAAACCTACTTGAAGTCAGTGTGTCCTGAAGGACATGTAACACTGAGCGTCAAGGGTGGCGGCTGTAGTGGCATGCAATATGTCTGGGGACTAAGTAAGGACTCTACAGACGACTCTGTTAACTGGAGTGATCCAATTGAGGACATACTGGTTGTAGATCCTATAGCTGAAATGTTCCTGCTGGGTAGCACAATAGACTATGTGCAGGAACTAGGTGGCAGTTTTCTTAAAGTAAAGAATCCCATGGCAACAGCGCAGTGTGGCTGCGGCGAAAGTTTTAGTGCTTAGTCTGCAGGCGCTTCTATAGTTACAATATTTTTTAGTAATATACTGTCTCCGCGTTTAACAATAATTTTAACACTGTCGCCACCCTTTACGAAATCCATAGCAAATGATACGTCTTCCATAGCTAGAATCTTTTGATCATTAAGTTTTAGCAGGAAGTCATCTTTATTAATACCAGCAATCTTCGCTGGCATATTTTCAGGCACTTCTACTATTTTCACCATACCAGTGTCCTGATCTGCAAAATATATCATGCCTATTCTTGCTCTAGATACTTTTCCAGACTTAATTAATTCCTTACTAGTGTAATTGGCTACTCGACTACTTACACTAAAGTTAATTCCAATTTGTCCGCCTGCAGCCCCGCCTGTATTGCTAATAATCATAGTATTAACACCAACCACTTTGCCATCCATATCTAGGAGCGGGCCACCGCTATTTCCCTGATTGATTGCCACATCTGTTTGTATCAGTTCTTGGAAAGCACCATACGAGCGTCTGGACTCATTGCTCACAACACCTGTAGTTACAGTGTATTCAAAGCCCAGTGGATGACCTATAGCCCAAACAGCCTCGCCCTTTTTTAGATTTTCGCTACTACCCCAGTTCAATGATTTCAGGTTAGCTAGTTTTTCCTGATCTAATAGTTCTAGGACTGCTATGTCTACTCTTTTGTCTGACGCAACTATCTTTGCTGGATAGCGTTTTATTTCTTTATAAAATCTAATATATAACTTGCCAGTATTGTCTATAACATGATGGTTTGTTATAATATAATTTTTGTTGTTATATTTAACAACAAAGCAAGTACCAGATGCTCCTTTTTCCTCTTGGGAAAATTTTTGCTTTTTAGGCAAGTTTTTATATTCTTCTATATAGTTTTTTTTGCTATCTATAACCGTTGTTTCTTGTACAGCATTAACTACACAAGTTCCTGGAAGTGTTTTCTCTACCAATGCTACAAAGTCATTAGCATTAGCGGCGGTTGTTAAAAAGACTGTCAATAGTAATATTGCTACTCGCATCATAAGAATTTATCCTTCTACTAATTGTACTACGTGTTTGTGCAAATCGCTTTGTATCACAATTTTCACAAACATGTGTAACAAAATTGTTAGCCCTGGATGACTTCATTTGTTTACTTGACCTGGTAAATTCTGTCAGACAGTTATCACATTTTAACACATATATTTTTCTATTGGCTTTAACAACTTCCTCTTTATTATTTCGCCTGCGGATATAACTAGTTCGTTCTATTAAGGTAGATATATGCATACAAATATTTAGCATGCTGCTAGCTTGATCGGATCAATAAATACAACTATAGGAGATCAAACCATGGCTCAACAAACAATTAACATCGGTAGCGCAGCGAATGACGGCACTGGTGACCCACTACGCACTGCCTTTGACAAAGTAAACGACAACTTTACGGAACTTTACGGCGTTACAGCAGCAGGAACTGGTAACAATGTTGCTATCAGTGGAAATAGCATTATTAGTGAAAATTCCAATGGAAATATTATTTTAGATCCAAATGGCACAGGCGATATTGTTATCGCAGCTGGTGCTGAACTAGTAATTACTGACAGAACAGATCATGCTATACCTTATACAGAGGAAACAACCGGCGCACTTAACTTTACAAGCAAGTTAACTTATGATGCTGGAACAGGAATATTTACAGCAGAAGACATCACTATTAACGCAGCAACAATTAGCAGTGCTAACAGTAACCAAAATATTACTTTGGATCCAGCCGGAACAGGTGTAGTAGCAGTGACAGGTTCTCTTACAGTAAGCAGCACACTTTCAGCAGCTGGTATTACGGACACTGGTCTTTCCAGTTTTGCTAATGTTACTGTGGATAGTTTGAACCTGAACTTAAATAAAATCAGTACAAATACATCAAACGCTGATATTGAATTAGATCCAAATGGTACCGGAACTGTTAACTTTATTGTACCTACTCAGAGTACAGTAGGATCAGCTGGTGCTGGTAATGCATTACCAGCTACGCCATCAGGTTATTTGAATGTTAAAATAAACAATACGGATTATGTCATCCCCTACTACGCAGCATCATAAGGAGTGACCAATGGCAAAGCAAACAATTAACATTGGTACGAATCCAGATGATGGTACCGGTGATTTACTAAGAGATGCGTTCAGCAAGATAAACGACAATTTCACAGAAATTTATACTGAGTTGGGCGGTGATACACCCAGTGGAATTAAGTTTACTGGTACAACTATATCTACAGATGATACAAACCAGGATCTTACAATTGATCCTAATGGTACAGGAAAACTAATAGTAACTGGTGATCAGGAAATTAGTAACGATCTGCATGTTAAAGGAGATCTACTAGTTGATCTAACATCAACACTCACAGGTGCTACATCTCTGGGCAGTACGCTAAGTGTTACAGGTGCTACAACACTTAGTTCCACACTGGCAGTATCCTCTACTTCTACGTTTACAGGTGCAGCAACATTTAATGGAACTCTGATTGCTAATGGCAATACTGATATTGGTGATACTACAGCTGATACACTAACAGTAACAGCTAGAATCGATAGTAGCTTGTTACCTATTAATGGAAGCACCTACAACATTGGCAGTTCTAGTTTACGCTGGGCAACAGGTTATTTTACTGATTTAGACGTAAGTGGTAACATTACACTTGGCGGCAATCTTATTGGTGGTGATGCAGGATCGGATACTATTACAATAAACGGTGTAATTGCCAGTGATATGCTTCCTGGTACTGCTAGCACGTATGATATTGGCAGTAGCGGTTCACCCTGGAGTAATGTATATAGTGATACATTTACAGGTGGTTTAACGGGCACTGTAACTGGAGACGTTACTGGCAATATTACAAGCACAGGGACAAGCACATTTACTAGCATTGATGTAAATGGTGGCGCTATTGACGGAACACCAATTGGAGCAACAACTCCAAGCACTGGCGTATTCACAAGTGTATATATTGATAACCTTCAGATAGACGGTAATACAATTTATGCGTCCAGTGGTGATATTATTCTTAACGCTGCGGGAAATATAGATTTTGGCAACAACAGGTTAACGGGTGTTGGAACTCCAACATTAAATACTGACGCTGTAAACAAACAATATGTAGATGCTATCACAACTGCTGGGTTTACACTAGTAGATGATGGTAGTGTTAGTACAATTATAGGTGGCAGTGAAACACTAGCAATTATAGGCAGTGGTAGCGTCACAACAAGTTTGAGCGGTGATACTTTAACTATTAACAGTGCTGACACTCTTGCTACTGTAACTGCCAGAGGAGCATCTACAACTGCTAGCGTTACAGTAGGAAGCCTAAATACAGACGGTATCCAAATAAATGATAACAATGTAGCAACTACCAGATCTAACGATAACTTAAATCTTAGAACAAGCGGATCAGGCAGTATTGTATTAGATGCTGATGTTACGATTACAGGCACTTTGTCCGGTGTAAGTTTGGGAATATTTAATGTTGTTGAGGATACAACGCCACAACTAGGCGGTGCATTGGATTTAAACAGCAATAACATCACTGGAACAGGTGATATCAATATTACTGGCGACATAACAAGTTCAAATTTAATTACAGCAGATAGATTTAGTACTGATGGTATAAGTGTTTTTGATAACGTTGTAAGAACTACTAGAAGCAATGACGATCTAGTTTTAAACCCAGCGGGTACTGGTTATGTTGATGTTAGTGCTACAAAAGTTATCAACATGGCAGATCCTACCAATCCTCAGGACGCAGCAACCAAAGCATATGTTGATAGTCATGGCACAACCTGGGAATCTGTAATTGTTGCTGATGGTAGCACAATCACAGCAGCAGTTAGTGGTCGTGGATATTTTATTGATACAACAAGTTTTGCTCACACAATACAGTTACCAGGTAGTCCAAGTTTTGGTGATGAAATTTCAATTATTGATTATGCAGGTACTGCTGATACAAATAATATTACTGTAGATAGAAACGGTAATGCTATACAAGGAGCAGCAAGTGATCTAACAGTAAATACAGAACGTGCCGGCTTTACATTAGTGTATAGCGGCGCTTCACAAGGTTGGTTATTAAAGGATAGATAATGGCAAATTACAGAGCAATAAAATATGATTTACCAGCAGTAGCAAACTTCTCTGGAGTTAGTGTTAGTAATTTAAGTGTTAGTGAAGCAGCAGTGACAGCACACGAAGCAGCATTATCTATTACAGAATCACAAATATCAGACTTGGGTAGTTACATCACAGCATCAAGCACTAATACACTTACAAATAAAACTATCAGTGGTGCAGTATTTGATACCATGCTTATTTCGCAAGGTGTTCAAGAATCATATGATACTAAAACAGCAGCAACTGGTGTAGTAGTGCATGATTGTAATAATGGACATATCTTTTCACATTCAAGTATCAGTGCTGACTTTACAGCAAACATTACTAACTTAAACTGCGATACCGGATATGCTACAACAATAACATTGGTGTTAACCCAAGGTGGCACAGCATATATGCCAACAGCAGTGCAGATTGCTGGTTCAGCACAGACTATTACTTGGCAAGGAGGTTCAGCACCTAGTGGCACAAGCAGTGGTATAGATGTTGTATCATTTAGTATTCTAAACGCATCAGGCACTTATACAGTATTAGGTTCATCGGTTAGTTACTCATAATGTTAAGTAGTTTTTCAGGTACATATGCATTTGGAAGAAGAGTAACAGTTGCAGAAAGTTATTCAGCACCTAACTATGTAAGTTCGGGAATACAGTTATACTACAATCCTGAAGATCCCAGCAGTTACTCAGGATCAGGATCGTCT
>Ga0181606_10000703_pt1 | contig 28082 bp, 28 predicted proteins | sample 041ome_10_FD_132994 | JGI IMG/M metagenome (GOLD analysis project Ga0181606, IMG submission 132994) | Coastal salt marsh microbial communities from the Groves Creek Marsh, Skidaway Island, Georgia - 041412US metaG (megahit assembly) | ecosystem: Environmental > Aquatic > Marine > Intertidal... | reverse complement strand
TACAACCCGCAGGCCTTCTTCACACACGCGGCATTGCTGGATCAGGCTTTCGCCCATTGTCCAATATTCCCCACTGCTGCCTCCCGTAGGAGTCTGGGCCGTGTCTCAGTCCCAGTGTGGCTGATCGTCCTCTCAGACCAGCTACAGATCGTTGCCTTGGTAGGCCATTACCCTACCAACAAGCTAATCTGACGCGGGCTCATCTAATAGCGGCCGAAGCCTTTCCCCCGTAGGGCGTATGCGGTATTAGCAACCGTTTCCGATTGTTATCCCCCACTACTAGGCAGATTCCCACGCGTTACTCACCCGTCCGCCACTCTACTCGCTCCCGAAGGAACTTTCGCGTTCGACTTGCATGTGTTAAGCATGCCGCCAGCGTTCAATCTGAGCCAGGATCAAACTCTTTAATTCAAAAACATAGTAGCTTTTGGCTACAAATCTTTTTGAGAGTTAATGACCCAAGCCTATACTATTTATAGGTTTGTTTTGTTACAGGTCACTCACGCTCATTTATTTCTGTACTTCGAACGCAAGTGCCCACACAAGTCTCTTGATAATTTGTAAAAAATCGACTCCGGCATTTGCCTAGAGTGGAACCGACAAGCTTATTATGAAATCAGCAAACAATCAACACCTAAGTGAGATGTTTACCGCTTCAACTCGTTGGTTTCAGCGCTCATCGTGTTGCGACGAGGAGGCGAATTATAGGGACTCTGGCATATAAGGCAAGCCTTATTTTGTTTTTTTTCATTCTGTGCTTTTAACGGTTATTAAACGCACAAATATAGCCATCTCTGATGCTAGGTATTTCACGATCAGCATCACTTCTTACTGCTAGCCAACCTTATTTACTACTTCCAAGAGAAACTCGAACAACCTTACGCTTACCTACCTGCAAAACCACGGGCTGTGATAGCTCAAGCACCGTTTTTGTATCCAGCACCTTTTCCCCATCAATCCTTACAGCACCTTGCTTAATCATACGAATGGCTTCTGAGGTGCTCGCAACTAGGCCAGACTCTTTCAATGCAGACCCTAACATCCATGGTGCAGCTGCAGGCTGCAACACATAATCAGCCACCTCATCTGGTAACTGGCCTTTCTGAAAGCGCTGTAGAAAATCCTGCTTAGCCTTCTCTGCAGCCGCCGCATCATGAAATCGTTCGACGATCTCCATACCTAGCTCAAACTTAATGTCTCTTGGATTAGCGCCCTCTTTTTCAATGGCGTCTTTATAAGACTGGATTTGAGACAGTGGCTTAAAACTCAGTAATTCAAAGTAGCGCCACATGATATCATCTGACAACGACATGATCTTGCCAAACATTTCATTTGGCGGCTCATTGATACCAATATAGTTATTCAATGACTTCGACATTTTCTGAACGCCATCCAATCCTTCTAAAATCGGCAACATCATGACGGTTTGTGGTTTCTGCCCATGCGCCTTTTGCAATTCACGCCCCATTAGGAGATTGAATTTTTGGTCAGTCCCTCCCAACTCAACATCGGCCTTTAAAGCAACAGAGTCATAGCCCTGCACTAATGGATACAAAAACTCATGGATTGCAATGGGCTGATTCGAACTGTATCGCTTCTGAAAGTCATCACGCTCAAGCATCCGTGCAACGGTATGTTGCGACGCTAATTGCACCAAGTCGGCTGCAGACATTTTCCCCATCCACTCAGAATTGAAGCAGATCTCAGTTTTTTTGGGGTCTAATATCTTAAAGATTTGCTGTTTGTAGGTCTCTGCATTTTCTGCAACTTGCTCTGCCGTTAGCGGCTTACGTGTTGCATTCTTTCCTGTTGGGTCACCAATAACACCCGTAAAGTCACCAATCAAAAACAGGACCTGATGTCCTTGTTGCTGAAACTGCCGCAGCTTATTGATTAATACGGTATGCCCTAGATGAAGGTCAGGTGCTGTCGGATCAAACCCCGCCTTAATTCTCAACGGTCTGCCTGTTGCTAGCCTTTCCTTAAACTCTTGCTCCAGCAGCAACTCTTCACAACCCCGCTTTAATTCTTCAAACAGCTCTAGTTCTTTCATAATTGACTCAATAAATACCTAAAATTTAAAGCCTACGAGCTGATTCACTCATCCGGCTTTCCAGTCTATACTGCCTACCTAATAAAATAGATCACCACACTTTCAGTCTGGTGACGTATTGGAACAAATCATACGTGCGACACCGACCCCTATTCGAAGCGGATTATAAACGAAAGCCGCGATTCAAAAAGCGTGACGGCCATCGCCCAGCAGTAATGCCCTTACTTTCGCTGATTATTATCATCCTAACTGGAGTAGTCATCGCCTCCGTCAGCCTAAATACACCGCTTGACGAAAAACTTACTGTCGACACATCAAGCCTAGTCTCTAATAAGAATGAGATTATAGCATTGCCATCACAAGACTCCTTGCTCGCAACCGCTCTGGCACAACCGCAAGAACCCACCGTGACTACTGCCTCATTAACCAGTATTGATTCTAGATCGGGTGTGGTAGCAAGCGATGTCGAGGAAAAGGGCACATTGGAGTCGATCACCATACGCAAAGGTGACACGCTCTCCGCACTGTTCTCACGACGTGGATTCCAGACTGAATTACATAGCATCCTTGCCTTAGGGCAGCAGGTCACTCAACTTCGTAAAATTCACCCTGGGCAGACCATCCATATTAAGACCAAGGGATCTAACTTAGACTCCATTACACTAGATTTAGACCCACTAAATAGCTTGGAGATTGTTAGACATGAGGATGACTATAGTGTTCTAGAACACCGCCGTAGCTTCGATAGACGCAGTAAAATGGCATTTGCAACGATTGACTCTTCACTCTACCTTGCTGGCCAAACAGTTGGACTAAGCGATAAAGTCATCATGCAATTAGCAATTATCTTCGGTTGGGATATCGATTTCGCTCTTGATATTCGTACTGGTGATCAATTCACTGTGGTCTATGAACAACTCTTTTTAGATGATCAGCGAGTAAGAGACGGAGTCATCCTTTCTGCTGAATTTGTTAATGCCGGCCGAAGTTACCGTGCTGTCCGTTATACAGATGCTAGTGGCAATATAGATTATTACTCAGAAGACGGGCATAGCATGCGCAAGCCCTTCCTGCGTACCCCAGTTGATTTTGCCAGAGTCAGCTCTGGCTTTAACTTAAACCGTCGGCACCCTGTCTTAAATACCATCCGCGCACATCGAGGTGTTGATTATGCCGCTGCCACTGGCACACCTATCAAGGCTGCTGGCGATGGCAAGATTATCCATCGTGGCAACAAAGGAGGTTATGGTCGCACCATCATCCTGCAACATGGTAGCCAGTACAGCACCCTCTATGCCCATATGCAACGCTATAGTAAAAACTTGAGTGTAGGTAGTCGCGTAAACCAGGGGCAAATCATTGGCTATGTAGGTAGTAGCGGTCTCGCTACCGGCCCACATCTACACTATGAATTCCGCATTAATGGCGTACACCGCAATCCATTAACGGTAAAACTGCCCGATGCAAAACCGCTGGCACAAGATGCATTACAACGTTTTAAAGAAGAAACCACCGAACGCTTTGCACTGTTAGAGTTATTCTCCTCTACCCGTATTGCACAGTTCGCACAGTAGGCTATCTAGCGTCATGTCCTCTCTTTACCTCGGCCTCATGTCTGGTACTAGCATGGATGGTATTGATGCTGTTGTCGTAGAGATTAGCTCAGGCGGTACATGCCATGTCTTAGCTAGTCATAACGAAACGTTTGAACCTGAACTGCAACAACAGCTGCTTCATGCAGTATCCAGCAAGCAAATAGCATTACATCATTTAGCTCAACTCGATGTGCGAGTTGCCAGGCATTTTGCCAAGGCAGCCAACCATGTCTTACAGCACCATCAAATTGCACGACAACAAATCGTAGCCATTGGTAGTCACGGACAGACTTTATTACATGGCGCAGATCAATCGCCGGCTTATAGCATGCAGATTGGTGATCCGAATATCATTGCAGAAGAGACAGGAATTACTACGATTGCTGACTTTCGTCGCAGAGATATCGCAGTTGGAGGTCAAGGTGCCCCTTTAGTCCCCTGCTTCCATCAAAGTTGGTTAGAAAAAATCGAGGGTATAGATGCCGTACTTAACCTCGGTGGCATTGCAAACATTACGCTACTAGGTGCCGCTGGAGAAGACCCACAACTTGGATTTGATACTGGTCCAGCAAACACACTCATAGATGCTTGGGTGCGGCATAGACTAGATAAGACTTATGATCAAGATGGTGCTTGGGCACGTCAAGGACAGGTCCATCAGCAGTTGCTAGCATTGTTATTACAACACCCATTCTTTACCGCAAGCCCACCAAAGTCGGCTGATATAAATCAATTCAATCTGGCTTGGCTAGAAATAGCCTTGAGTTCTTTTAAGGAGATCAGTGATATTGATGTTGCAGCCACTTTAGTCGAGCTCAGTGCCGTCACGGTATGCCAAGCCGTCAAGCAATATGCTGGCCACTGCAAAAAACTTATAGCCTGTGGTGGAGGTTGCCATAATCACTTCTTAATTCAACGTATTCAGGCTGGATTAGGGGCAATCCAATTAGAATTGAGTGAGGACTACGGCATAGGAGTTGATTGGGTAGAAGCGACTGCATTTGCTTGGCTCGCTTTTCGACATATCAACAAACAAAGCGGTAATGCCGAGAGTATTACTGGCGCCAAACAAAAACGCATCTTAGGCGCCTGCTATCCGGCATAAAAAACCCCGCAAAAGCGGGTTTTTTTATGCGTCTGTTTTACTACCTAACTAGATACTAGGTTGAAAAAGACGATCCACAACCACAGGTTGTTTTAGCATTTGGATTTCGAATCACAAATTGAGCACCTTCTAAGCCTTCGCTGTAGTCAATTTCAGCACCGACTAGATATTGATAACTCATTGGATCGATTAGCAAAGTAACGCCAGAATTCTCAACGGCTGTATCACCATCTTGCAGCTCTTCATCAAAAGTGAAGCCATACTGGAAACCAGAACAACCGCCGCCTGAGACAAAAACACGTAGCTTTAATTTATCGTTTTTTTCTTCTTCAATCAGCTGCTTTACTTTACCAGCGGCTGCATCGGTAAAAATCAATGGCACTGGCATGCCAGATGAGGTCACACTTTCAGTTGATGCCATGAGTTATTCTCCATAATTTAGCTATTAAGTCGCGAGACTACCTAGTCACCTCGGCAGGGTCAACTACCCGCTAGAGACAGCTACAGTGCAATCTCAATATTGAACCTCATCAGTCTTGTGACACTTTTCCTAGTTTTGGCTGTGACTCTTCTATTATAAGCTGATCAGTAGACTCTAGTTGGCTTAGGACGCCATTCACAGTAACTCCACCTTCCATTTCTAAGATTTTATAACTGACATTACCCTTAACTCGCGCATGCTCTGCCAGCTCCAGCGACACACTAGCCGTCACATTCCCTAGCACTTCACCATCTAAAACAACCACTGAACCACGAATATCACCTTCAACCCGACCCTTCTGACTCAAGACCAAGATACTTTTTTCCTTATTATTCGCAATTAGATTACCTTGAATAAGCCCTTCCACATGCAGCCTACCTGCAAAGTGAACATCACCTTTTAATATCGTATTTTGGCCTATCACGGTATCAATATTTGCTGTTCGCGTTTTATTCTTAGAAAACATATCAGTCCCCACTGAGTAATTCAGCCCATTGATAAGTCATTTGTATCGGTTTGGATGACTTACCTGCAGGTATAAGCTTTAATTCAACCCTGTCAGTTTCAAAAGCTTCTGGTAATTGCATCACGCCACTCAAGCGTTGAAAAAACCGAAACTGGTAAGGCACTCGCTTAAACTTTTCTGGCGATACTTCAGCGAACGTTAGTCGCTGCTTTTTACCATTGACTAAACCATCAATATAGATATTAAGCTCACCTTTAACGGCCTTCTTGCTGACACCGGACTGGGTCAATAATAGGTCGTAGTAAAACTCTCGCTCACGAGGAGAGTTGCGCAACTTAAAATCGTGTATTTGAAGTCCTAATGCCGCATTTTCTGGTGCCACCAATGAACGTAATAAAATGAGCTCCTGATCCCGCTTGGCCAACTCAAATTCTTTTTTCAATAGGATCTCTTTTAACTGTTGGCCAGTCTGCCGCTCAATTTCCACTGAACGAGACATCTTAGATAGATCATGAGCAAGTGCTTGATTACGTAACTTGCCCTGCTCAACTGTAGCATTCAGTTCACTCAGTGCTCGCCCATCTGCCAAGAATAGTAAACGTAGCTCTGAATTGAAGCCCCAATAACAAGCTACTGCTCCTATAAAAAATCCCAGCAATAAACTGAAAATGCGGAACCGCTTCAGGAACGGCTCATAAATCTTGAGCCTGACTGATCGATACTTGGGTAGACGAACTTTAACTGAACCCATGAATCATCTGCCTTAAGGGATTAAACCTATACTTGTCAGGCCATTCGACTCTTCCCAGCCATACATAATATTCATATTTTGAATCGCTTGACCGGCAGCACCTTTGACTAAGTTATCAATCACAGAAGAAACCACCACTCGACCTGCACCTAGTTGAGTTACTGACATCATGCAATGATTACTTGCACGCACAGCGCGTGTTTCCGGCGCAGTGCCTGCTGGCAATACCGTGACAAAACTCTCTTGTTGATAACGCTTTTGATATAAGGCGGTCAAATCAATAACCTGATCATCGAGCAAACGAGTATAGATTGTAGCCTCAATACCACGATTCATCGGCAACAAATGTGGTACAAAAGTGAGTTCAATCGCTGCTCCTGCCATTTGTTGTAACGTTTGTGATATTTCCGGCAAATGCCTATGCCCTTGCAAACCATATGCTTTAAAGTTTTCGCTCACCTCTGCGTGCAAAGCGCTCACTTGAGCCCCTCGGCCTGCACCACTAACACCAGATTTAGCATCCGCAATAAGATTATTCAGATCGACACAGCCTAGCTCCAGTAGAGGTAGCAGACCGAGTGTAATGGCGGTTGGATAACAGCCTGGATTGGCAACCAGCTTGGCGTCTTTTAACTTCGCACGGTTTAATTCTGGCAAGCCATATACCGCATCTTTCAATAATTCTGGACAGCTGTGTTCTTGCCCATACCATTGCTGCCATTGTTCAGCATCTAGCAGACGAAAATCAGCTGCCAGATCTATTATTCGCTTACCCTGAGCCAACAATTCCGGCACCATTTTCATCGCCGTGCCATTAGGTGTGGCAAAGAAAATAAGATCACATTGCTGCAAGACTGCAAGACTAGGCTCAGAAAAAACCAAATCACATCCTGCATGAAAGCTAGGAACAAGATCGGATAATAATTTACCCTGCTCAGATCGCGAGGTAATCACCTTAAGTTCTGCTTTTGGGTGCGCCAGTAATAGGCGAATTAGCTCAATGCCGGTATATCCAGTACCACCCACAACGCCAACATTTATAGTGCTCATAATATTTACTATCTAATTTAGATTAATTTGTTGTATTAACTAACGTGGCATAATACACATATGAAGTCCAAGCTGTCGCTTAGAAAAAATCTGGCCACTGGTCTAGAACGACTTAGAATTCAGTCTGCTAGCTCCGATGCACTACTCCAACTCTCACTGGCTGGCCTATTTACGGGTATCGCCACCGGTGTTGTTATTGTTGCCTTTATCTTAGTCGTCGAGTTTTCTCTCACCTACTTCTTAAATATTCAGCCTGAGAATTTTGAAGGCCTAAATACCTTATCACGTGTATTAGCACCAATTTTAGGTGGTTTATTATTAGCCACACTGTTTCACTTTTTTGCAAAAGGACAGGGCGTAGGCATTGCCCATGTGCGTGAACGATTACATCACCATAATAGTGACCTCACTTTACGTGGTTTTATCATGCAGTTCATTGGCGGCAGCATTGCCTTGATCAGTGGCCAATCTTTGGGTCGAGAAGGCCCTAGTGTTCACCTTGGCGCCGCATTGGGTAGCCTGTTTGGTAAGAGCCTGCATCTGCCACATAATACGCTTCGCATCCTACTTGCCTGCGGCTCCGCAGGAGCTATTGGTGCTGCTTTCAATACACCACTTGCTGGCGTCACCTTTGCAATGGAGATTATTATTGCAGAGTATGCCGTTGGCAGCTTTGTTCCGATCATGATTTCAGCAGTGGCTGCGACTGGTATCAGTCGTTGGTTTTTAGGGAACGAGCCATTTCTCTCGATCGGGCTAGTGCCTTCAGCCTCACTACAAGAAATACCCTTCTTATTGTTACTTGGCATATTGGTTGGCATAGCTGCTGCCAGCTTCATCTATATTGTTCGCCGCAGCAGCGAGATAACCGCCAACTGGAATCTGTTCAAACGTTATAGCCTGGCTGCTTCTATTACCGGCTTTACAGCCATCTTTTTGCCACAAGTATTAGGTGTCGGCTATGACAGTTTAAACCAGGCCATTTTAGGTCAACTTTCGTTAGTCACTCTCATCGTTATTCTGGTGATGAAGTTAATTACGTCTTCTATTTCAGTCGGCTGTGGTTTACCCGCTGGACTGATCGGCCCAAGCTTTGTCATTGGAGCAGTAGGCGGTTCATTCATGGGTTTAGTCCTAGATCAAGCGCTACACCTCCCTATCGAGAGCAGTGGCCTTTACGCCATCCTTGGCATGGCTGCGATGATGGGTGCCTGCCTACAAGCCCCATTAGCCGCCTTAATTGCAGCCTTTGAGATTACGGCCAACCCAAATATTATTTGGCCAAGCATGCTCTGCATCGCAGTGGCGCAGCTAGTAACTCGCCAAGTGCTCAAACAGGGCCCTGTGATCGATGTGATTTTACAGAGTCGAGGCTTAGATGCAGTGGAAGACCCTTTGACACAGAACTTACAAAGAACCGGGGTCAGCAACATCATGAACACTGACATTCTGACTATTAATGCAGAACAGTTTGCCTCGATTAGAGCTGGGGCCTTAAACATTAGCAGTGAGTGGCTTTTACTCAGATCTAGTACTGACGACTCGATATCACTATTTCATCAAATAGCTGATTCAGATGAGGAGTCAGTCGCAACTCGTCTTTCTCTTATCAAGAGTATGGCTATTGATAGCCGCGCCACTCTATCGACAGCACGCGCATATTTTATACAATATGACGTTGAAATTTTACATGTCATTAATGCTAGTAATAATGCGGTCTGCCTAGGTGTTATTAGTCGCCAACAACTTTTTCAATATTTATAAGAAGGATTTTTATGCTCTGGATCAAAGCCTTTCATGTCATATTTATGGTGACTTGGTTTGCCGCATTGTTTTATCTACCCCGGCTATTTGTCTACCACGCTGAAGCAAAAGATGAAGCCAGTAACGCGCGCTTCAAAATCATGGAACGTAAATTATATTTTGGCATCATGACACCGAGCGCCATTCTTACAATTGTCTTTGGTGGATGGCTACTGAGCATAGGCTGGCAGGCGTATATGATTGGTTATTGGATGGACATCAAACTTGGTCTAGTCGCACTTTTAGTGATCTATCATCTTTACTGTGGCCGTTATGTCCGCCTCTTCAAAGAAGACCGCAACCCTCACAGTCATGTCTGGTTTCGCTGGTTTAATGAAGCTCCAGTGCTAGCACTGGTTGCAGTGGTCATTCTAGTTATCGTGAAACCTATTTAAGTCTGCATTAAACGCTGGACTAGCTACAAACTCTCAACAAACTGGAGCAGCTCTTGGCGTTGCTCTGGACCCAAAGAGAGGTACGCTCGGCGTGAGGCCTTAGCCTCACCGCCATGCCATAAGATCGCTTCTTCAACACCACGTGCACGACCATCATGTAACAGTTGCTGATGACCATTGACGGCCTGCAATAGGCCAATCCCCCACAAAGGTGCCGTTCTCCACTCCAAGCCAGAGACATTGCCTTCATTATTTTGGTCACTTAAACCTTCTCCCAAATCATGCAATAGCAGATCGGTATAGGGATGAATCTCCTGCTGCCTCAACTCGGCAATACTCGATTGGTCACCAGTCATTAACGTTTCGGTATGACAGGAGTTGCATCCTACCTGCTGAAATCTTAATTCACCCGCAATGACCATAGGATCTTCTATATTTCTCCGCGCTGGCACGGCTAAGGTACTGGAATAAAAACTGACTAACTCTAAGATCTGATCACTGACCTCAGGATCACCACCCTCTGGTGCTGCCACACAGTCTAGCTGTTGTGGTTGGCAGTTTGATTCTGGTACAACACTAGACGTCAGCCCCATATCTTCGGCAAAGGCTATTGCCGCCTGTTTTTTGACACTAGGTTGACTAGCTTTCCAACCAAAGCGCCCTGCGACTTTTTGATTATTCGTTTGATCGTATAACCAATGAATCCGGCCTGATACACCAAGCCTAGCTTGAGCTGCCTCTAAGGCGATTAAGCTATCTTCAGGTACAGCTTCTAATAAGCCCAAGCCAATCATTGCCGGTGCTGTTCGACCACCGAAAAAACTGGTGTCTTCTAACTCACCATACTTCAACTCAGAGAATCGATAATGGGGTTTACGTAGATGAAAGGTCTCACCTGCTTCAGAAGTCCAACTATAGCTTTGCCATTCAAGGCTTACTGAGCCCTCGGCCTCGACTCCAGGAATAGACAATAGATGAAATTGTGTTCCATAACGGCTATCACCTTGCCCAATCGCAGTGGAGCCTATCTTTATTAACATGGAAGCAAAGGCTTCACCCTTTGCTGGGGGACGCCCACGGCCATCTTTGATGTGACAAGACTGACAGGCATTAGCATTAAATAAGGGACCTAAACCATCTCGAGTAGAGACCGTCGCTGGGGCTGCCACCCACGGGTTGGTAAAAAAGGCATTACCAACAAAAAAAGATTCACGCGAGACTAATGATAGGTTTTTCGCTGGCATAGAATACGCATTATGATCTTCTTTGAAGACCGTTGTTGCGCCACCGGAATAAGGCGCTTCGGCATACCCGTGAACACTCACTAAAATTAATATGAGCGTTAAAAAACGACGCATTTCATCTCCTTATCGCATGACTTTAACCATAGCTAGTTGCTGGCTATCAATTGACTCTATTAAAATAGCTTGATCTCTGAGTTGTGCTATCAGCAGCTCTAGCGTGCTGTAAGCCTTAATATTCTCAAGCAAAATCTGTTGATCGAATGGTAGACCATTCTTTGCCTGCTGCACCACTTTATCCACGGTATTTTGAGCTTTTGTAAAGGCCAACATCAGTGCTTGATGTTTTTTAGCATTATTTGCCAGCAATAGATCACTCAAAGATGGCCCAGCAACACGCTGGCCCTTGGCTTGCACGATGCCGTTAAATACATCAGCGACTGCATCAACATTTTCCTTAATTGCAAAGTGTGTCATATCACTAAAGCAGGACTGCTCATCTTCTTGTGATTGTGCAAGCATAGCAACGCGGATACGCTCACCGGCTAACTCACCATAGACCAAGCTTCCCAGACCAAACAACATGCGTTGCAGACGAGTATCAACGCTCAAGGCCATAAACGTCTTGGCGTAGTCACCTTGCCCTAGCTGCCACTGCTGTACCATATCGGCAAGATCGGCTAGCAATAGATCCACACTCTCCTTTAGATAGAGTGCGCGACGATCACAGTGCACACTGGCACACTGGCTCTGCGAAAAATCTAGGTAACTGCGGGTACCCGCACTAACCTTTGTTAGATTAAGGTCTTGACCCCAAAGAAGAAACTCAATGACATGATAGCCAGTCGCCACATTGGCTTCAGCACCTGCCCCTTCATGCATATCACGTAAAAGAGCCTGATCTAAAACGACAGCATCAGCAATCAAGTTTTTCTGTGCAAAGGGATTACCACTGTCAGAAACATAACCATCGGCAACATAATCGACTAAGCCTTCATCCATCGGCCATGCATTGACCTGTCCTTCCCAGTCATCCACATTGGGATTACCAAACCGAAATACTTCAGTCCGTGAATAAGCACGATGAGCGGTTACCCAAGCCTGTTTAGCATGCAGATGATTCGCCTCATTCGGTGATCTGAGTAAGGCATCAGTTGCCAGCGCTAAATCAGCAGCTGCAGCCTGAGCCTCAGTAAACATAGCGTGTGCCATGACCACATAATGTTGTGTAACAGTTTCAGATGAGGGTACAGAAACCTCATTGGCAAAACCGGTTCTGCTCAGACCTAATACGTGAACTGAAATACATAAGCTTAAGAAAAACGCTTTTTTCATTACCTTATCCCTCTAATTAAATGTCATTTCAAACGGCATGACACGCCAATAAAAAATTTAAACGCACCCTTTCTAGTAACGCTAATGAGAATGATTTGCATTAGTTATAACTTTACTATATCGTCTGCTGCATCACAATCTTACCGGGTAACCAAAATCACATGATACAGGTGAGAATACGCCCATTAGCCAGAAGCTTATAAAGGACCTATACATGAAAAAAATCACCCTATTCGGGGTTGCTACAACTCTACTTGTTCAATTATCGGCACCTAGCTTTGCTGCCGACCAAGTCACAGTAGACCGTGCAGAATATGAGCAATTGAAGGCAGCTGTAGCGATGATGCTGGAAGAAAGAGCTGAAGCCAAAGCTAACGCCAAAAAGACTCACGAGCTAGCCACAGCGGCGAAGAAGTCAGCTGATGAAGCTACTATCGTTGCTGAAGCCGCAGTCGAAGCTGCTGAATCTTCATTATCTTCCACATTAAATAAAGTAACCCTAGGCGGTTATGGTGAAGTTCATTACAACAACCTACAAGCCGACGATTCCCAGTATGACAAAGAGGAATCAGACATTCACCGCTTCGTATTATTTGCTGGTTATGAATACTCTGACTCGATCCGTTTTTACTCAGAATTTGAGATTGAGCATGGTGTTGCCGGTGAAGGCAAAAATGGTGAAGTTGAAGTTGAGCAAGCCTTCATTGAGTGGGATTTTGCTGAAAATAGCAGCGCATTAGCGGGTGTATTCTTAATACCTGTAGGCATCATGAATGAAACTCACGAGCCAGATACTTTCTACGGCGTTGAGCGTAATAGCGTTGAGAATGTGATTATGCCAGGCACATGGTGGGAAATCGGTACCATGATCACCCAACGTTTTGACTCAGGTCTAAAACTAGAAGTAGCCGCTCATAGTGGTCTTAAGATTCCAACTTCTGGGGACAACACACATCGCATCCGTAGTGGTCGCCAAAAGGCTTCTAACGCAGACACCCATGAGTTGGCATACACAGTTGCTGCAACCTACACGGGCATCGCTGGTTTAGAAGTTGGTGGCGCTATACAGTACCAAGAAGACGTTACCCAAGTTAAAAATGACGGTATGGAAGAAGGTGTATTGTGGACTACCCACCTAATCTACAATAAAGGTGCAATGGGTCTACGTGCACTCTATGCTGAATGGGACTTTGATGGTGATGCCGTTAAAGTAGCCAACAATGACAAGCAGTATGGTTGGTACATTGAGCCTAGTTTCAAGGCAACTGAAAAAGTTGGCTTATTTGGACGCTTTGAAGAAGTTCGTGGCGCACGCACACAAGATCGTTTCGAGCAGGTATCTCTCGGTATGAACTATTGGCTGCACCCAAATGTAGTCTTAAAGTTAGATTGGGCTGATCGTAAGCATGACGTAACTTCTGCTGAAGGCCGTGACTATGACGGTTACAATCTAGGCGTTGGTTGGTCCTTCTAGAGCCTCCTCAACACTGAGCTAAGAGTAATTTAAGGATGAATATGAAAAATCTAGTATTAACCCTGGTTACTCTTAGTTTTCTAGTAAACCCTCTTAGCGCTCATGCTAAGAGGGTTTATTTAGAACCAGGAGACTTTCTCTCGCAAAGTTTCCCTAAAATCTCCCCCGATGCCAATCGACTACTGATTACAGGTGATCTGAAAACAAACTTGCGCAAAGTCCTCAGTGGCCGTTACAGCAAGATTAGAATCCCCTATTGGCAGTCAGGTAACAAAACTGCTTGGATACTTGAACGTATCGGCAAAGAGCGTCCTATTACAGCGGGTTTCGTTGTTGAAGATAACCGTATTGTCTCTTTTAAAGTCCTGATCTTCCGCGAAAGTCGAGGCTGGGAAATTCATAACGAATTCTTTACTGAGCAATTTGATAACGCTTATCTCAAGGACAAACAAAAGCTAAGCAATCAGGTTGATAATATTACCGGCGCCACAATGTCTGTTGATGCTATGAAAACACTGGCGCGAATGGCACTTTTATTACATGCTGAGGTGATATCAAAAAATAGCACGCCATAAGTCATGTCAAACCTTCACAAATTCCACCGTTACACAGGTGTCGGCTCAGCCATCCTCGTGTTAATACTCAGCATTACCGGTTTACTACTCAATAGTACCGACCTTGAGCTGGATCAACACTTTATCTCAAACTCATGGTTACTAAAACAGTATTCATTGGGCGAATTTCCAGTCCAATCTTATGCTGCAAGCGATACCATCGTTTCTAAATCAGGTCGCTATCTCTATCTCAATAATGAGGCTGTTAGCGAAATGAATGAATCACTAGTCGGTAGCATTGCATTACAGCAAGACATCCTCATTGCCCTGCCTAACAGCTTGTTGTTAATCAGCAAGGAAGGAGAGGTTATTGATCAGCTATTCGACTACTCCGGCTTACCAGAGAGACCACAAGCACTCATGGTAGATACCCTAGGCTTAGTGCTCTTAAAGGGCCAAAATGCAGTTTGGCAGAGCGATAGTAACCTCAGTGCATGGCAACAAATCAGCCGCAAGAATATCTCTTGGCCTGACGCCATAGAAACACCGAGCGTTCTCTCAAAAGAAATTCAACGTCATGCCCGTACTCATGAGATTAGTCTAGAACGTATGTTGCTAGACCTACACAGTGGGCGTCTGTTTGGAAAGATTGGGGAAACACTCATGTCATTGAGTGCAGTGGCACTAATTTTTCTAGCTTTATCAGGGGTTTACGTCTGGTCTCGCAGATAGTAAGTGGTTCGCGGCAGCAGCCTATTGTTTGATCTCACGATCGAGAATCGGTGCAAATTCATTCAATGCGCGCTTATAAACCGCACGCTTAAAGAACACCACCTCATCCATCGGTAACCAGTAATCTACCCAGGTCCAACGCTCAAATTCTGGGCGCTCCGACTGATCCAGTTTAATACTGCTCTCATCTGATTTCATGCGTAAAAGAAACCAGCGTTGCTTTTGGCCGATACATTTTGGAAACGAGTGACGACGAATCAAGTGTGGTGGTAGTCGATATTTTAGCCAGTCTTGGGATTGAGCGACGACCTCTACATCATTTGCAACTAAGCCAGTTTCCTCTTCCAGCTCACGAAATAATGCCTCCTCTGTGGTCTCATGCTCACGCATGCCACCTTGAGGAAATTGCCACGCATCCTGTCCACAACGCTTACACCAGAACACCTGGCCAGCCGCGTTGTGCAAAACAATGCCAACATTCGCACGATACCCTTGCAGATCGATCATCTTGTACTAGACTACCCCTATGATTCTTATTGCATTCTTCCATAGCCATCACAGCGGCGCAAACCTTGATGAAATAGTTAGAAAACTAGTTGAACGTCTGCGAAAAACCAACCAAATATCTGGAGTACCCCGTGCCATTAGCCCTTTTTGACCTTGATGAAACCCTTTTGAGTGGTGATAGCGATTACCTCTGGGGGCAACACTTAGTGGAGCAAGGTGTAGTCGATCAAACCGAATATGAACAAACTAACCGAGAATTTTATGAGCAATACAAGCAAGGGAGTCTCGATATTGAAGAATTCTGTCGCTTTGCCTTTAAACCTCTAAGCCAACACCCACTGGAAAAATTAAAGCAATGGCGAGCAGATTTTGTAGGGAACAAGATCAAACCAATCATGTTGCAAAAGGGTAAGGAATTACTGCAGTACCACCGCGAGCGTGGCGATACCCTAGTGATTATTACGGCTACCAATAATTTCATCACCCAGCCTATCGCAGAGCTTTATCAAGTCGATCAACTGATCGCGACTCGCCCTAGCATGAAAGATGGTGTTTATACGGGCGAATTAGAGGCCGCCTGCTTTGCAGCAGACAAACCGATACGACTGCAAGAATGGCTAGCAACTACCACATTAAATCTGAGTGGCAGCTATGGCTATAGTGATTCCTGTAACGATATCCCACTGCTTGAAACAGTGGAGTTCCCTCATGCCGTCGATCCAGATGACACATTGCGTGCGCACGCAGAGAAACATGCTTGGCCGTTACTATCTCTGCGTTAACACCTGTCTTGAGCTTGCTTTAGAAGCGGTAAGAAAAAGCCTGCTCAAATTGATCGGCAAATTCTGCCATTGTGAAGTAATGATTTTGGGTGCCATGATGGGCAATCTTAATAGCACCCATTAAAGAGGCAATACGACAGGTCGTTTGCCAGTCCATGCCCTTCATCAAACCAAAGATGAGGCCAGCGCGATAGGCATCACCACAACCCGTTGGGTCTTTAATATCAGCCACCGAGACCGCAGGGATCTGAAGCGTTTCATCTGCAGTATAAACGACAGAACCTTCAGCACCTCGTGTCACAATCAAGGCCTTAACTCGCTGCGCTATAACAGCCTCAGAAAGGCCAGTACGCTCCTGCAGCAACTGTGATTCGTAGTCATTCACTGTGACGTACTCTGCAAGCTCAATGAAGCGCAATAACTCTTCACCGTTAAACATCGGCAAGCCCTGACCTGGATCAAACACAAAAGGGATGCCCGCTGCATTGAATTGCTCCGCATGCTGCAACATCGCATCACGACCATCAGGTGATAACAAACCCAAGCTAATGCCTACGTCAGTAGGTATAACCTGCTCATGTGCATGATTCATAGCACCCGGATGAAAAGCCGTAATTTGGTTATCGTCTAGATCAGTTGTAATGAACGCCTGTGCAGTAAATGCATCAGAGACTGGTAACAGAAATTCTTGGCTAATCTGTTTCTTTGTCATCCATTCAGCATAGGGTGCAAAGTCCTGACCTACAGCACCCATCGGCTTACCATCTCCACCTAACAAATTGAGGTTATAGGCAATGTTGCCGGCACAGCCACCGAACTCACGCCGCATATCAGGCACCAAGAAACAGACATTCAACATATGCACCTTATCGGGCAGGATATGATTCTTGAACTGATCAGGGAACACCATAATATTGTCGTAAGCAAAAGAGCCACAAATTAACGCTGTCATTTATTTTCCTTGGATTCGGGTTTGGCGTTTAGGATTGCCATATTACAGAAAGGCTTACTCGTCTATTTCAACCATTTCAAAATCTTCTTTGATCGCGCCACATTCAGGGCACTGCCAGTTCAACGGAATATCATCCCAACGTGTACCAGGAGCAAGACCATCATCTGGCGCGCCTTTTTCTTCATTGTAGATCCATCCACAAATTACACACATGTATTTCTTGTACACGTAAAACCCCTTTATTCAAGTCTATTAGGCTACCGTCAACATGGTAGAATGGCTAGATCATAGTCACCTATGCCTCTTATGCAAGAAGAAATATGTCAGAACAAAATATTCGAAGCTGTGTACTCTGTTTAGGCGGGCTGGACCCTAGCGGTGGCGCTGGTATTCAGGCTGATATTGAGGCTGTAGCGGCAACTGGGGCGCATGCCTTAACGCTGGCCACTTGCCTTACTGTACAAAATAGTCAGCAGACACTTGCCATGCAAGTGGTCGATGCCGATTTAATTCAGCAACAGCTTGAATGCTTGCAGACGGATATGCCGATCCATGCCTGTAAGATTGGCGTCCTACCCAATGCCGAAACGGCATCCATCGTTGCAGCGTTTTTATCCCAACTAGACGACATTCCCGTAGTATTTGATCCAGTGATGCGCGCAACTGTCGGCATCCACTTCGCAGAACAAGAGAGCTGGCAGGCAATACAACAAGAGTTACTGCCTCAGGTCACTATCTGTACGCCCAATCAGGCTGAACTAGCAGGCTTAAGCAGGCTCGATACGACACCTTCAAGACAAGCAGAACAGTTGTTTGAGTATGGGCTAGACGCTCTATTAGTTACCGCTGCAGATGAAGATACCATCGACGTGCAGAACACACTCTATCGTCCAGGTAGCGACCCCATCGAATATGTCTGGCCGCGCCTAAAAGCACATTATCATGGCAGTGGCTGCACCTTAAGTAGCGCATTAGCCAGCCGGCTAGCCCAAGGTGAAGATTTAGTCGATGCCGTACAACAGGCACAGAATTACGTTCAATATAGCCTGAAACGTGGCCAAGCTCTGGGCCAGGGCCAGCACATCCTTCATCGCATACAAGCCAATAAAGAATCTTTTTCATAACCCATGTTTAACGGCCTATATGTACTAACAGACGATAGCCTGTTCCCACATACAGAGTGGCCAGATCGTGTTGAAGCCTGTCTTGCTGGTGGCGCAGGCTTGATTCAGTTACGTGACAAACAGCTCAGTGATGACGCCTTAGAACCAACCGCCTATGCCGTACGCGAGGTCTGCCAGGCCTATCAGGTGCCATTAATCATCAATGATCGTTTAGCTCTAGCAAAAAAGATTCACGCCGATGGTGTGCATCTGGGCCGCAGTGATGTCTCGATTCGAGTAGCACGTGATTATCTTGGTGCACAATTCTTAGTGGGTGCCTCTTGTTATGCCAGTTTGCTGCTAGGCCTAAAGGCACAGCAGACAGGGGCTGATTATGTTGCCTTTGGCCGCATCTTTCGCTCAAACACCAAACCTCAGGCGGTGCATTGCGGTCTAAGCCAACTGGCTTTAGCGAGAGAGCGTCTAACACTGCCAATCTGCGCCATTGGTGGCATCACTGAAAAAAATATTGCTTTAATCAGTCGTCGTAAAATAGATTGGGCCGCTTGCGTACATCATGTGTTCAACGCAGAAAATCCAACACAGGCTGCAATCAATACACTGCAACAAGGTATACTTCACGCAGTGAGATAATCCCCATTCAATTGTTAGAGAAGTGTTATGGAACCGATGCAATCATTATTTGAAGAAGCTCAAAAGTATATCCCTGGTGGTGTTAATTCACCGGTGCGCGCATTCAAGGCCGTGGGTGGCACCCCGGTTTATGTTCAACGAGCGCAGGGTGCTTATATCTTTGACACCAATGATAAGAGATACATTGATTACATCGGTTCTTGGGGGCCGATGATCTTAGGCCACGCACACCCAGAGGTGATTAAAGCGGTACAAGATGCCGTGCCACAGGGTTTGAGCTTCGGCTGTCCGACCACAAAAGAGACAGAGTTAGCCAAACTAGTTTGCGAAATTGTGCCTTCTATAGAGAAAGTGCGCATGGTCAGTTCAGGCACAGAGGCCACCATGAGTGCTATCCGCTTAGCTCGTGGCTTTACCAATCGCTCAAAGATTTTAAAATTTGAAGGCTGTTACCACGGACATGCAGACTCATTACTAGTAAAAGCAGGTTCTGGTGCACTAACCTTGGGTACACCGAGTTCACCGGGAGTGCCAGCAGAATTAGCCGCACACACACTCACCCTACCGTTTAATTCTATTGAGCATGTAAAAGAGCTTTTCGCTGAAATAGGTGATCAGCTTGCCTGCATCATAGTTGAGCCTATTGCCGGCAATATGAATTGCATCCCACCAAAAGATGGCTTTTTACAAGGATTACGAGAAGTCTGTGATGACTATCAAAGTCTTTTAATCTTTGATGAGGTGATGACTGGTTTTCGTGTCGCTAAAGGTGGTGCGCAAGAGGTATATCAAGTCACGCCAGACCTCACCACCTTAGGGAAAGTTATCGGTGGTGGCATGCCGGTTGGTGCCTTTGGTGGCCGCGCTGATGTTATGGATTACTTAGCACCTACTGGACCGGTATACCAAGCAGGAACGCTGTCAGGCAACCCGATTGCGATGACTGCCGGACTAGCGACTCTAAATTTATTAAATGCGGATGGGTTTTACCAATCACTCAGTGCAAAGTCTGAAAAACTGGTACTCGGCTTACAGACTTGCGCGCGTAGACATAATATTCCAATGGCAGTTCATCATATCGGCGGCATGTTTGGCTTTTTCTTTACCAATGTCGACACGGTAGAAACATTTGAACAGGTTACAGCCTGTAACCTAGAGCGCTTCAACCAATTCTTCCAAGGCATGCTAGCTGCTGGTGTCTATCTCGCACCATCCGCTTATGAAGCTGGCTTCATTTCTGCAGCACATAGCGAAGCGGATATTGAAGCGACTCTAGAACATGCCGATCGTGTCTTCAGCACCATCGCTTAAGTGAATAAAAAGTACCCTGGCTAACAAACCGACTGAGGAGAAAGACTTCTCGCTGGGGTAAATTCATCAAGAATTATCTTGATGACAGGAGTCGTAAATAATCGTAATCGACTATTTTGTTAATAAAAGTTTGTTCGATTTGGTCAGTTGTAACAGATAGGTTTCACTGCCGTGACTAATCCAAGCATAGCGCTTACCACGCAGTAGATGCTTAAGATCAACGGTTACCAGTGGTGGTTGTTCCTGGATATTGCTTGCAGTCTGAGTCATCGCACACCTCTAAGAAATAATGTCTCATTAATGATAATGATTCTCATTACTAAATGCAACTCTTACTCGCCTGTCCTCTCCTGCTCGCCATAGAGCTGGGCGTATAGCCCCCCAGAAGTCAGCAATTCCTGATGCTTACCCTGCTCACGAATAGCGCCATCCTCAAACACAAAGACTCGATCAGCTTGCTGCACTGCACTTAATCGATGGGCAATAATGATCGTTGTACGATTACGTAAGAACTCCTGCAAGCACTGGTGCACACGCGATTCAGTATCGACGTCCAAGGCCGAACTCGCCTCATCTAAAATTACGATATTTGGATTAGATAAGGCCATGCGGGCAATGGCCACGCGCTGCTTCTGCCCACCTGATAAACGCACCCCATTTAAACCCAGCAGCGTATCTAAACCCTCTGGTAACTGTTCGACCAGTTCACGAATCTGGGCCACTTCTAGCACCTCCCAGAGTTGCTCTTCAGCAATGTCACGCCCGAGGGTTAAATTCATCCGTAAACTGTCATTAAACAAGGCTGGCTGCTGTAGTACACAGGCCACATGTTCGCGCACATGACTAAAACCAATCTGAGTTACTGAGACACCATTATATTTGATATCACCCGCCTTCGGTAGATACAGGCCGAGCAGCACTTGCACTAGGGTCGACTTTCCACCTCCACTAGCACCGACCACCGCTACTTTCTCACCAGCTGCAATCGAAAGATCAATTCCTTTCAGGACATCAGGCCCGTCACCATAAGCAAAGGAAATATTCTCCAGCTCAATACTGACCCCACGTTGACCCTCGAAAGGATTCAACACTGGTGGGTAATACGGTTCTTCTGCTAATTCATGCAAGCGATTAATACGTGCTACAGCCGCGTTAGCACCAAAGTAGCTGTACTGCATATTCAGCACTTCTTGCACTGGCCCCATCATGAACCAGAGATAACCAAAAACAGCGATCATTTCACCAATAGTTAAACCAGCGAAGAGCACCATAATCATGCCAACCGCACGGAAAACATCGAAACCAATTAAGAAGATTACGAAAGAAAGTCGACTCGTTGCATCACTCTTCCATGAGTATTCAGTCGAATGATCACGCACCTTAGAGGCCAATCGCTCTACTCGACCTAAATAGAAATGTTCACGATTACTAGCCCGGATTTGCTGGATACCATCCAAGGTCTCAGTTAATGCCTGTTGAAAGATTTCAAACGCTTTGTTTTCTTTTTTCTTTAGCGACTTAACTAAAGATCCCATTTTCATCGTGAAGTAGATGACCGCAGGATTCATTAATAAAATAAAAACGGCTAACTGCCAATGCAGCCAAAACAAAACAATAGCAACACCGACAATCGTCAGCATAGAGACCAGAAACTTACTAACACTTTCACCAGAAAACTGATCAACGGTATTGAGATCAGTAACTAATAAAGAGGAAACCGTACCACCGCCCATTGATTCATATTCAGACATGGCAATCAGGCGTAGACGACGCAGGAGTTGTGCCCGCACGGTGTAAATAACTGATTTTGATATAGCGACAAATTTACGTGTCTGCCAGACATTCAGTAGTACAGAAATAACACGCAATACGGCAGTAAATAGCGTGACCGCACCAATATAGTAGATAGACTCTTGCGGCAGGAATGGAAAGACTTGTTGAATCGTTGCCACTACCTTGCCTGGTCGATCAAGTAACACTTCATCAACCAGTAAGGGAATTAAGAGTGGAATGGGCACTGCAGCAGCAACGGCAATAATGGCGATAATATTCGCCTTAATCAGTTCTCGCTTATGCCGCAGTGCAAGCTTAATAATGTAAGCAAGCGAATATGAATTGGGTGCTTGTTCCATTATTAAGTGCTTAATTAAATTACAAGAGGAGTTATTCCCCCTGTGCTTGTTCCGCTTCTGCTTCCGCCATAGAAGCACGTACTTGGTCCATATCCAGCTCTTTTACCTTAGCTACCATATCTTCAAGCTGCGCAGGGGCTAATGCACCCGCCTCATTAAATAATAAGATTTTTTGACGAAACAACATCAAGGTAGGGATCGAACGTATGCCGCAACCCTGTGCTAGCTCAGTCTCATCTTCTGTATTCACCTTGGCAAATACGACATCAGGATGGCTTTCAGAAGCTGCCTCAAAAGTAGGTGCAAACGATTTACAGGGACCACACCAGGGCGCCCAAAAATCAACAATCACAATGTCATTGCTCTCAATCGTTTCATTAAAGTTTTCTGCGGTCAGTTCTAGGGTTGCCATCATTCCTCCTTATTCATGAATTTGGCTCTTTTTTTGTAGTATTCAACATCCTGCAATGCTTCACGCAAATGCTCAAGTCGCACAGTAGGATGATTAATTTCTAAGATCTTTTGCTTAATAGATAACTCCAAAGGCAACACTTCAGTCATACGTGATGCCACCCAGTTTGCACTCTCCAGCTGGAATTCTAACTGGCTGTAAGGTGCGCCCAGATGAGTTAACACTGATTTAATCAAATCGGCCCACGCCTTAAATGTTTCATCTAAGGGCAGATCTTCATCTTCTGCTATGGTTTCAACGTCCGCCATTAGAAGCTGGTCAGGTTGAACTTTGGCATCAGCAATACTAACGCGACGCATCCCTTCAACGGTGACGCCTAGCAGGCCATCCGGTAAAGTATCCCAATCAACAATACGCACAACGGTCGCAGTCTTGGCATAAGACATCCCTGCTGCACGCTGATCACTAGCAAGAGTAATCACGAATTCAGTATTATCGCGTGCGCAATTTCGCACCATATCAAGATAACGCGTCTCAAAGATACGTAGCGCTAAAACGCCACCTGGAAAGACCAGAGTATTTAATGGAAATATGGGCAACTGCATGCAGATTCACCATGCTTAAGATGACCAGAATGGTAGCATAATCTGCGTGCACCCTGCGCCTTGCTAGCGAATTGTACAGATCAATATAAAGTAAGATTGATGTTCAGATACTGCAGCTCGGCAAAAGTCTTAACTAATCTTGGATAACTGCTTACACAGACGCTCACAAAACCTTTGAAAGCCGCCATTACTTAAAACCAACACGTTATCACCTGCTTGCGCCAAATCAGCTACAGACTGCACAAGCAGTTCAACATCATCCTGAATGACTACACTAGAATCACTAAAGACCTCTGCTAGCGACCATTCCAGACTACCGTTATCAAAAACAAAACAGTGCTCAGCAGCAGCGAGCGAGGTCGCTAATTGGTCTTTATGAACACCCATTTGCATACTGTTGGAGCGTGGCTCTAGGACCACAATCAAACGCCCCGATCTTTCATCCTGACGCTTGCTAAACGATTCGACCGTACAACGAATAGCTGTTGGGTGATGGGCAAAGTCATCATAGACACTGACTCCGGCATGTACGCCTTTAAGCTCCATGCGTCGACGCACACCGCGAAACTCTTGCAAAGCTGCCAAGGCAATATCTGGCGTTACACCTACATGTCGTGCCGCTGCCATTGCAGCAAGGGCATTCATTTGATTATGTTGGCCAGGCTGAGACAGCTCTCCAGCATAGGCTTGTCCATCCAGCGTGAAGCACAATGCATCCTGATTCAGATCATTAGTATCTTGCTTGTCTGTCAATAATTGCCACCCTTGCGGTTGATTATTTACAGACTTAAGACCAAAAAACTCTTTTTCGCACCACTGTGCTTCTTCATGCAATACTGATAAATTTTTATCGTCTGCATTAATAATCATCTGACCTGTCGCTGGCATCAACTTGAGTAAATGCCTAAATTGACGCTGAATATCCTCTAAGTCACGAAAGATATCCGCATGATCAAATTCCAGATTATTAAGAATCAATGTGCGTGGCGAGTAGTGCACAAACTTAGACCGCTTATCAAAAAATGCGGTGTCATATTCATCTGCTTCAATGACAAAAAAGGGGGTCTCACCTAAGCGTGCAGAATAATCAAAATTATTGACTGCACCACCAATTAAAAATCCAGGCTTTAACCCTGCATACTCCAAGATCCAAGCCAACATACTGGCCGTAGTTGTCTTACCATGCGTGCCAGCCACTGCTAAGACCCAACGATCACGCAAGACATGCTGCGCTAACCATTGCGGCCCAGAAATTAACTCCAGCTTGCGCTCCAACATCTCTTCAATCACGGCATGACCACGCGTCATGACATTACCAACAATAATTTGATCTGGATTCAATCCCAACTGATCAACACCAAAGCCTTCAATCAATTCAATGCCAGCACGTTCAAGCTGTGTACTCATCGGCGGGTACACAGCAACATCAGATCCCGTCACCCGATAACCCAGCTGTTTAGCTAGAACAGCCAAACTGCCCATAAATGTGCCACAGATACCTAGAATATGAACATGCATATTAAATACTCACTACACTAGAAACTGATAATACTGGCGAGAGTAATCATCGCTAAAAAATTCAAGGTCAGTAGGCCTAAGCTAATCAAGATACCAGAGGATAATTTCACATCGATCGCGTTTCGCACAATGTGTCCATAGACAAGCATCAGCCAAAAGGCAAGTGCCATAAAACTCAAGCTTAATAAGGGGGCTTGAGCGAGGTCTGTTTGCTCATTAATAAACAAGGTCATCATGAGGCTGTGTACTAGGCCTATGAAAACACCTGCCAATAAAAATGCATTAAAGGTCTGGTCAACGCGTTCAGGATGCTTCATCAGCAATAGCTTGGTAAATGCAAATAAAATTGCCACATCGCAGATGGCATGCACTATGGCCTCTGCTAAACCAAACTGGCCAGCGATAGATAGTATCGCGAGTAAGACATAAGCCAACACCAAGTTACGCTGGGTTAACTTCGATGACGGACTATCAGCAGGCGTATCTCGCAAGCTGATTAAGCGTAAGCCATGGTCTAATAATCCTTTCATTTTGAGTGTGCCCCAATACCTAGTTAAGTAACTGCAGCAAATCTGCTTCAGAGAGGATGGGTAGACCAAGCTTCTCTGCCTTCTGCAACTTTGAGCCAGCTTTCTCACCAGCAATCAAGCCTGTAGTTTTCGCCGAAACACTGGAGCTTACTTTAGCACCCTGTGCACGCAAACGTTCTGCGGCTTGCTCACGTGACATCACACTTAAAGTCCCCGTAATCACATAGGTACAGCCAGCCAAGGAGGCTTCAGTAGGATTCAACACTGTCTGTGAGCGTGGCCAAACAACACCCATATCATGCGTTAAACGCTGCAACATGTTTTTATTCTTTTCCAAAGCGAAGTAATCAACAATATTCTGAGCAACCACTGGCCCAACATCGTCAATCAACAATAACTGTTCCAAATCAGCCTGCATCAAGGCATCCAGTTCTTGCACAAAATGCTCTGCTAGAGCAGTTGCAGTGGCCTCACCTACTTCACGAATACCCAAGGCATAAATGAAACGTGAGCATTGTGTCTCTCGACTGTTGGCAATAGCGGCCACTAAATTGCGTGCAGACTTTTCAGCCATACGATCTAAATCAGCTAATGGTTCCCACTGCAGGCGATAAAGATCATCCAACTCACGCACAAGATCTTGTTCTACCAACTGATCAATCAGTTTGTCACCGAGACCTTCAATATCCATCGCTTTACGCGAAGCATAATGTTTTAACGCCCCTTTACGCTGTGCCGGGCAAGTGAAACCACCACTACATCGGACAACAGCTAGTCCTTCAAGCTGCTGCAATGGGCTGGCACACTCTGGGCAGGCCTCTGGTAGTTGCACGCTTTGAGTGTTACTTGGTCTACGCGCCAAGACTACTTTCACTACCTCTGGAATCACATCTCCGGCCCTACGCACGATGACACTATCACCCACTCTGACATCTTTACGTCGGACTTCATCCATATTATGTAAGGTCACATTACTTACGGTTACACCACCGACGAAGACTGGTTCTAAACGTGCCACCGGAGTGATCGCCCCCGTCCGGCCCACTTGAAACTCGACTTCTCGCACCTGTGTCAGCTCTTCTTGTGCTGGAAATTTATGTGCAATGGCCCAACGTGGTGCACGCGAAACATAGCCTAACTCGTCTTGTAGTGCGATCGAATCTATCTTGTAGACAATGCCATCAATCTCATAATCTAACCGTTCTCTTTTGTCTGCCATTTTTTGATAATAACGATAGCAATCAGCGGCACCGTTCAACTGCTCAATCAAAGGGTTCACACGTAACCCCCACGATTGCAAATGCTGCAATACAGAAAAATGCTGCTGCGGAATAAAGTCTTCTGAAACCGTCCCCAAAGAATAGAAAAAAACTTCTAATGGCCTTGCTGCAGTAATGCTTGGATCTAATTGGCGCAAACTACCTGCCGCGGCATTCCGTGGATTTACAAACTCCTTCTCTTCACGCTTACGCGCCTGTGCATTCAGTCGCTGAAAACCACTTTTTGAAATGAACACCTCACCACGCACTTCCAATCGTCGTGGGAAATCATCACCCTGCAAGCAGAGAGGGATTGAACGTATGGTACGAGCATTCTCAGTGATATCCTCACCGACCTGACCGTCACCACGTGTTGCTGCACGTATTAGCTGACCATCTTCATATAGAACACTAATGGCCAAACCATCTAACTTTGGCTCTCCGACATAGGCCAGCGTTTGATCTTCACCCAGGCGTTTACGCAAGCGCTCATCAAAGGCCTGTAATTCTTCTTCACTAAAGACGTTGCCCAAAGACAACATAGGGCGTTCATGCTTGATTTGTTGAAATGCATTTAAGGCCTGACCAGCAACGCGTTGACTGGGGGAATCTGAACTAATCAGGGTCGGATCAGAGGCTTCTATTGTCAACAACTCTCGCATCAAGCGATCATATTCGGCATCAGGCACACTGGGATCATCTAGTACATAGTATTGATAGTCGTAGTCACGAATCGTACTACGCAATTGCTCTAGAGCTTGTTTGTTAGAAACTCCCACAGATACTTAACCGGCACGCAGACTAAATAACTGCACGTGCTCCTTTAGACTCATCAAGGTATCGTCATTCATTAATTGGCGGCGATCATCAAGCACTTCACCATTACAGAACGTGGCAAAACGACAGGCATGCTCATACATAATATTAAAGGCTTTCAGGCCATCTTCAGGCCCTGGCAATCGCAGGATAAAGATCAATCCCTGCGTCATGAATAGATCCATATTTTCTGGGTCAAAGGCACCCGGTTTAAACATGTTTAAAACGCAATACATGCTATGCGCCTGATCTTGCAGTTTTACATTAAGGTGATACGCACCCATATCACCATACTCAAGCTCTAGCTCCACCATCATTTGTTCGATCACTGGGCCACTAAAGACTTCTCCATCCAGCGCAACAACATGTAAGACCACGATCTTCTCACTGTCATCGATCTCTTCATTACGGCTTTTAGTCACCACTGTTTTACCTTCAACAGTTGGGTTCTTACGCTCCTCTTGGC
>Ga0181606_10000698_pt1 | contig 28160 bp, 28 predicted proteins | sample 041ome_10_FD_132994 | JGI IMG/M metagenome (GOLD analysis project Ga0181606, IMG submission 132994) | Coastal salt marsh microbial communities from the Groves Creek Marsh, Skidaway Island, Georgia - 041412US metaG (megahit assembly) | ecosystem: Environmental > Aquatic > Marine > Intertidal... | reverse complement strand
CAGTAGGCGACCGCCACTCCACGGTGGATTTCTGGCATTTCAATGACTTCGGTATCAATCTCAGGCACTGTCACAATGTTGTGCTCGATGGTGAATGCGCGGGCGGAAGCCACGGCTGAGCGAACGTGGTCCAAGACATTTTCATTCGTAACAACATTGGTAGTGGCAATGTGATCCAGTGCCTCGCGCACTGGATCTCCAACAGACTCAATCTTCAGATGAGCCAAATACTCGATTGCGATCTTCCGCATTCGATCCCCCACGAGCCCATGGTGATCGTGTGCCGTTGCATACAGTGTCTCGACGTCCGTTGAATCATCAAGGGCATGCCAAAGAATTCCCGCATAGAGCTCGGGTCCAAGTCGGGGCGACCTAGTCGCTAGAGGCAACCCATCGGTTAACCAATCGATCTGTTCACTCACCGAATCAGAGATTTGTTGGTCGAGGTTCAGGGAATCCACCAGTGCGAGAGTTCCCTGTAGCTGAGCAATTGCAGTTTCAACGTGAATGGCGCTCATGTCCTTCAGGGTTGCCCGAGCCTGCTCCAAGAAACCGGGAATGTGCTCGGCACGCGATTCAAGATTTCGACGTCGCTCATCACGCGGGGCAAAATCCCGGGATTCTAAAAGGTGCAGGGCAGTCCCTGGGTTCCACACCATGGGATTCCACTTGTGTTCTTGAACCTGCGTCAGATCAAACTGCACCTTGAGCAGGTGCGCCCGCAGAATTTCTAGGTCAACGAGATCCTCCGTCAAGAGTTCAACGTCGTCCACTGCATCAAGAGCCGTGAGGTGCTGGTCAATTTTCTCTTCGAAGGTCGCAATAGCTTCTGCTGAATAATCTGGCAACCTCGCATCAAATCGATGGTCACCCAGCCAGGTTGCACCAACTGGATCCTGCTCGAGGCAGTCATCTATGGCCGCCTTGGCAATCGCCCGAAATTGCTCAGTTGCTTGATTCATGGTCCTTGATTACCTCAATATTTCGTGCAACTGAGCCGCGCAGGCTCGACTCCGCATCCCAGCCGTTAGCTTTGGCAGCGCGCACGAGTTCATAGAGCAAGTCACCGAGGTCTTGTGCACCATTGAGTTCTGAAATGACGTTATCCGCGCGAGAAGCCTGCCCGGTGCGCGGGATATCGAGTGATTTCGTTCGAGATTGCACTTTAGATGCGCGCATGAGAGCGGGAAGCGACTCGGGAATACCGTCGGTGAGCGATGAACGCCCCTTTTCCTGAGCCTTGCGCACATGCCAAGCGCTTTCAACATCGCCTGCAGTCTGCGCGGGTACATCGCCAAAGACATGGGGGTGGCGTTCGATCAACTTGGTCGTTATGCCGCCAATTACTGAATCAATGTCCCATCTCGGCTGTGCAATTCTGGCGTGGAAGACAACTTGAAGCAGAAGGTCTCCCAATTCCTCTTGCATGTCTGCTTGGTTGCCGGCCTCAATCGCCTCAACACATTCATATGCTTCTTCGATCAAATACTCAACAAGAGTCTGATGTGTTTGCTCAGCATCCCAAGGGCACCCACCGGGGGAACAGAGTCGGTCCAATACTGCAACAAGTTCAGTGAAGCGACTCCCCTGCAAGGATTACTCCTGGCCGAGTTCTGCGCCAACTGGCGCCGAGACATCGTCTGTCACTGGCCCAACAGTGAGATTCTCTGCATCCCACGTTCCAAAACGTGGGGCAACCTGCGCATCAATTTCCACGCTGAGTTCTGAAGCTGCAATGAAGACGGCGCCACCTTGGACGTCGGGTGTTGCATCCGGTGCCAGAGCTGCACCCAATTCAGAAACAAGAAGATTTGTTTCAATCACGCTATCAAGTTCACTGGGGAGAACTCCTTGCTGGAGGAGTAAGGCATCGAGCTGTTGCTGCCCACCCGCCTGCGCCAAATACTGCAACCGCACGTTATCGAGCTCACCTTGAGAGATTGAGATTCCTTGGCGCTCGGCCAGTTGGTCGACCAAATTGGAGGTGATCATGCGATCAAGGGTGGTCGATACCAATTCAGCCGTGGCCTCGCCACTTGTGAGTCCCTGTGCCTTGAGCAGACTCTCCACCTGGGTATTGAGTTCGTTCTCCGTGATGCGTTGGTCGCCGAGTGTCGCGGCAGCACCTGCTTGGTTCGCCCCACAACCTGTGAGGGATGCAACCGTGAGCACGATTCCCGAGAGAGCGATTCCGCTCACCAAACGACGTGAGATCTTCACAAAAACTCCGAACACTAAGGGGTGGAAAATAGGGTGGTAAACAACTCGTGTAACCATTCTAGGAGAGCGGCATCTCTCAACGGTGGGGCACCAATGGCCCCCGCTTGCTCCGTGGGACTGGGAACCAAAATCGTTCGCGTCGCAGGCTTGATGTTTGTTCGGGGGTATATGCGCATTAGCCGCATGGTTCGGGACTCAGCCAATTCCACCGGGTGAATTCGGATCGCATTTCCCGCAGCGATAACCTCCTCAACGCCGAACTTTTTGGCCAGCACTCGGAACCGGGCCACGGCAACTAATGTTGCGACCTCTTGTGGCAACTGCCCATATCTGTCAATGAGTTCTTTCACCACCTCATCCACTTGGTCATCGGTTGCTGCATCCGCGAGGTGTTTATAGGCCTCGAGCCTGAGGCGCTCTTGTGGTACATACGCCACCGGAATGTGCGCGTTGATGGGTAACTCAACGCGAACATCATTCACATCGCGCGCTGGTTCATTTTTAAATTCAGCCAAAGCCTCTCCCACAAGTCTGAGATAAAGGTCAAAACCGACATCGGCAATATGCCCGCTTTGCTCTCCACCGAGAAGATTGCCCGCGCCTCGAATCTCCAGATCCTTTAATGCAATCTGCATCCCTGAACCGAGATCGGTTCGCTGCGCGATAGTTGCGAGTCGTTCGTGCGCGGTTTCAGTTAGAGGCTTATTCGGATCGTAGAGAAAATAAGAGTACGCACGTTCGCGTCCGCGACCCACGCGCCCTCGCAATTGGTGCATCTGGGAGAGACCAAACTTGTCAGCTCTGTCAACAATGAGAGTGTTGGCATTTGGAATGTCAATTCCCGACTCCACGATTGTGGTGCAGACCAGCACATCAATTTCTTTTTCCCAGAACTGCACAATCACCTGTTCAAGAGCACCCTCAGACATTTGACCATGTGCGACAGCAACGCGTGCTTCGGGTACCAACTCTTGGATCTTGGCCGCAACGCGATCAATGGATTCAACACGGTTGTGAATGAAAAAGACCTGTCCTTCACGTAAAAGTTCACGGTGCACAGCTGCGGTGATTTGCTTCTCGTCATAGGGGCCGACAAATGTCAGGACGGGGTGACGCTCTTCAGGCGGTGTCTGAATAACTGACATTTCACGGATACCCGTCACTGCCATTTCAAGGGTGCGAGGAATGGGTGTGGCGCTCATGGCCAGCACATCAACATTGGTGCGAATTGCTTTCAGATGCTCCTTGTGCTCGACACCAAATCGCTGTTCCTCGTCAACAATGACCAGCCCTAAGTCTTTGAAGCGCACGCTCGGAGTCAAGAGCTTGTGGGTTCCAATAACAATGTCAACCGATCCATCAGCCAAGCCCTCAAGAGTTACTTTGGAATCTTTTGTGCTGGTGAATCGAGACAGTGCGCCAACTTTGATAGGGAACGCCGAATACCGTTCAGTAAACGTGGACAGATGTTGTTGCACGAGCAGGGTAGTTGGCACGAGAACGGCAACCTGTTTTCCATCCTGCACTGCTTTGAAGGCTGCCCTGATGGCGATTTCAGTCTTGCCGTAGCCAACATCTCCGCAGATCAACCGGTCCATGGGGACCGTTCGTTCCATATCTCGCTTGACTTCATCGATCGTGCTGAGTTGATCGGGTGTTTCGACGTACTCGAAGGCATCTTCAAGTTCATGTTGCCATGGCGAGTCAGGTCCAAATGCATAACCTTGCGCCGACTGGCGCGCTGCATAGAGTCGAATGAGTTCGCCAGCGATTTGTTTGACCGCTTTGCGCGCCCGCCCTTTGGCTTTCTGCCAATCAGCACCTCCCAGGCGATGCACGCTCGGTGCTTCACCACCGACGTACCGTGTGATCAAATCCAATTGGTCCATGGGGACGAACAATCGGTCCGCTGGCTGACCGCGTTTGCTCGGGGCATATTCAATAATCAAATATTCTCGCTCGGCACCCGCGATTGTCCTTGTGATCATTTCAACATAGCGGCCAACACCATGGTGTTCGTGAACAACAAAATCGCCCGCTTTGAGAGTGAGCGGGTCGACCGTACCGCGCCTCTTGCTGGGCATGCGACGCATGTCCTTGGTACCCGACTTCTGGCCCACCAAGTCGCTCTCCGTCACGACAATTATTGATGCACCTGGCAAGGAAAATCCGTGGTCGAGGCTAGCGGGTACCAAGTACACGACACCGGGATCAATCGAGTCCGGCAATGTGTCAACAGCAGATGTTCCAATGTCCGCGTTTCGCAGTTCCTCGGCAATACGCTCAAGTGGTCCGTGGCCCTGAGCAGTAATGATTACTTGCGAGTCCTGCACAAACCACGATTTAACATCGGAAATGAATTGTTCAGAGTTTCCCCGATATGGATCAATTTCCTGAGCATCCAGATTGATGATTTCATCTTTTGCGTCCGTCGGTAGCGGGGTGAGATTCCACACCGCCCCGCTGTTTTCTAGGGTTTCTTGGACAACTATTTCTATGCTGGTGAACATTGATCCGGAGAGATCTATTGGGCTTACTCCGCCAACGGCCGCACTGTGCCAACCCGCGGTGAGGAATTCCTCAGCGGTTTTCACAACATCCGCAGCACGTGACTTGATTCGCTCCGGCTGGCACAAGACGAGTGATGATGACTCGGGCATGAGGGCATGCAATGGGCGCATGTCACCAGCCAAGACGGGGGAAAGTGATTCCATACCTTCAACTGGAATTCCGAGAGCGAGTGACTCGCACATTGCTGCAACCTCAACGTGTGCCTCACCCAGCAATTTGGCTCGTTCGCGTACCTGGGGCGTCAACAGCAACTCGCGCACGGGGGTTGCCCACAAGCCATGGGGCGCTACCTCCAGTGTTCGTTGATCAGAAACAGCGAAGTATCGAATTTCCTCGATGTCATCGCCCCAAAACTCGAGCCTGAGTGGATGTTCCTCGGTGGGCGGAAATACGTCGAGGATCCCGCCACGTACTGCTATTTGTCCCCGTCGTTCAACGAGGTCAACTCGTTCATAGCCGTAGTCCACCAGTTGAGTTACGGTCGCGGTGAGGTCCGCGGCGTCCCCCACTTCGAGTCGAACGGGATCTGACTGCCCCAAGCTGGCAACAATGGGTTGGAGTGCTGCACGCACGGATGCGATGACAACGGAAATGGGTCCAGCAAAGTGATCACCCGCAATCGGATGCGCGAGCCTGCGCAGCACCGCCATTCGGGCACCGACAGTGTCTGATGATGGTGATAAACGCTCATGTGGCAAGGTCTCCCAGCTGGGGAAGACTGCAATGGACTCCCGTGGAATGAAGGCCGCGAGCGAGCGGGCCATTTCATCGGCCTCTCGTCCCGTAGAGGTGAGTACCAGCTGCGTGCGCCCAGAGCGCGCCAATTGCGCAATGACCAACGGATAGCTTGTGGTGGGGCCAACAAGATCGACGAGATCAACGGTTGATAACGCGAGTTTTCCTATTCCAGCAATCCCAGGATCTGTTTGTGTCAGATCAAGAAGCGCAGAAAGTGAGGTGGTTCTGGTCACGCGTCTTGTGACTGCCGGAGTGCTTGAATGACATACGGGTACAGCGCAGCTCGGGAAACTACCAAATCAGTGACATAGGGCGGCATGTGATTGAACGTCACAGGTTCGCCATTCATGTGAGAAGCCACGAGCCCATAGTGTTCAGCAACAACATAGGGAGCAGCAACATCCCACTCAAAGAATCCCGTGTCATGGAGATATATATCCGCACGACCTAAAAGGATCTCATTGACTTTTGCACCCACTGAACCAACATCAACGACTTCAATCGACTGGTGTGCAATTCCCTCTTCACGCAGAATTTCACTCAGTCGTGCAACCGTTGCGGCAAGTGTCTTGGGTGGCCGAGAGCGGGAGGCCACAACTCGAATAATGCGTTCTGAGGTGTACACATCCTGTTCATTGGAATCAGAATCCAGCACCGACCTGGTTAATGACTGTGCGGGAAGATCCACGGTTCCTGCGCTGAGCCTCTGTTCACCTGAATGCCAAAGCGCAATGTGAACGGCAAAGTCTTTTCTGTTTTGGCCGTACTCCCACGTGCCGTCAAGGGGATCGACAATCCAGACTCGCTCCGCACTAAGGCGGTCGTCGTTGTCTTTGCCTTCTTCGCTCAGGATTGCATCATTTGGCCGAGCAGTGCTGAGTTTGTCCATGATAAACAGGTGGGCAGCGCGATCTGCTTGGTCACGCAGTAGATCACTCACCGTTTTGTCAATGTTCTCAGCGGAACGGGTGGCAAAGAAATCCTCACGGAGAGCAAGCAGCAACTTTCCTGCTTCTTGAGCAACTGTTCTCGACAACTCGTCATCAGACATTGAACTCACGTGTGCTCCAACTTTCTTTGCTAGCGAAATTTATTAACTATTAAATTGGCTTTGGGTTTTTTCCAAACCTTGAAGCATGAGCATCTCGAGAGCATCCACGCTGCGATCCAACAATTCAGTGAGATCTTTGCGTTCGGTTGAGCTGAATTGAGATAACACGAAATCGGCGGGAGCCTGTCGGCCAATAGGTCGGCCAATTCCCACTCGCTCACGAAAATATTCACCCGTGCCGATCGCTCCCCTGATGCTCTTGAGTCCGTTGTGACCGTTATCGCCACCACCAAATTTGATCCGCAGGGTGGCAAATTCGATATCAAGTTCGTCATGAACAATGACCAGATTTTCAGGTTCCACGTTGTAGAAGTCCATGAGGGCTTTTACCGGCCCACCACTTTCATTCATGAACGACATCGGGATCGCTAAAACAACCTTCTGGCGACTGACGTCACCGGGTGCACCGACCTGAGTCTCAGCGACATGTGCGAGTGCCCGCTTATGGCGTGAGAGTGTGACTGATTCGCGTTTGGCGAATGTTTCGACAACCATCGCACCAACATTGTGGCGGGTGGCGGTGTATGTGGGACCGGGATTACCCAGTCCCACAACAAGCCAAGTCACTTAAGCGCAGTCACTTACTCTGCGGCGGCAGGTTCTGCCGGTGCGGCTGCCTCGTCGCCTGCAGCGGCAGCAGCGTCTTCAGCGGCACCGGATGCAGCAGCAGACGCGGCCAGTTCAAGTGCCTTCTCCCTTGCGTCTGCGACTGCGTGGCCTACTGCATCTAGGGGCAGTTCGCCTTCAGCAACAGATGCCTCAAACGCCTGGAGAACCATGGCAACATCAAGACCAGCTTCTTCAGCAGCGGTGTGGACCTGGGCGACTGCATCTGCATAGTCACTTCGCAATGCTGCTTCCTTCTTGCTGATCACGATCAGGTCAACGTGCTCAATGTCCAAGCGAACAACATCGCGCTGGATATCGCGCGGCTTGGTCAGGTAGGTCTGGCCATCAAAATCAATGTTCAACACAACGCGGGGCTTGCGCAGGGCAAGTGCCAGTTCGTGAGTAGGCAGTGTCACGTGCATGAGAGCGGTATCCGTGCCGTAGATCACTGCGGGAACTTGTCCACCACGGCGAATACGGCGAGCCGCACCCTTGCCGAATTCTGAGCGGGGGGAAGCGGTCAAATTGACGTTAGTCACGATTTCTCCTAGTTAAAAGTTGCGAGTCGCACCAAGGAGAGGCCAGTTAAGCCACCACGTCGATAACGGTGAACTACGCACCCTCGCCGAGGAACCCATGGAGTCTAGCGCGGGGGAAAATCCCTAGTGCGAGGAGGGCGCCTGACCTAATTCTTCATCCTCGAACATTTTGGTCACCGAGCCATCGGTGAACACCTCATTGATTGCCGTGGCCAGCAATGGGGCAATGGAGAGCACTGTGAGTTTCTCGAATCGATGCTCTTCAGGGATCGGAAGAGTGTCGGTGACTATGACCTCACTGATACGTGATTCTTGGAGGCGCTCACGCGCCGGATCACTCAGGATTCCATGTGTTGCCGCGACTATGACCTCAGATGCACCATTCTCGAACAGGGTCTCCGACGCCTTAACAATTGTTCCACCGGTGTCGATCATGTCGTCGACCACGACGCAAACGCGGTCTTTGACATCACCCACGACTTCAAGCACCCGAACCTGATTGGGAATGTCGGGATCGCGGCGCTTGTGAATGATCGCCAGCGGAGCGCCCAAAACATCTGTCCAGCGCTCGGCGACCCGAACGCGTCCCGCATCGGGCGAAACAACAGTGATCTTTGATCGGTCAACTTTATTTGCAACATGCGATGCCAAGAGCGGCAAAGCAAAGAGATGATCAACGGGACCGTCAAAAAAGCCTTGGATCTGTGAGGTATGCAGGTCAACGGTCATCAGGCGATCTGCGCCCGCAGTTTTGAAAAGGTCGGCCATCAGGCGGGCCGAGATTGGCTCGCGTCCGCGATGCTTCTTGTCCTGACGGGCGTATCCGTAGAAAGGGACAATCACCGTTATGCGTTTAGCAGATGCCCGCTTGAGCGCATCGATCATGATCAACTGCTCCATGATCCACTTATTAATAGGTGTGGTGTGACTTTGAAGCACAAATGCGTCACCACCGCGCACTGACTCGCGGAATCGAACAAATATTTCACCGTTGGCAAAGTCATGTGCCGTGACTGGTGTGAGGTCAATGCCGAGGTGCTCAGCAACCGCATCAGCGAGTTCCGGGTGCGAACGGCCCGCCAAGAGTAGGAGATGCTTTTGCGTTGGGACTGACTTCTCGGCCACTACTCCACCTTCATGTTTGGGTACTTACTCATCGATTTACCGGGCACCGTACTAATTATCGAGCGAGTTTTCAGGGGAAGCTGGGGATAGCCTTTCAGAGTCATCTTGCGAGGTTTGCGCCGCCTCCGCCGATACCGTCCCAGGACGCTTGCGCTGCACCCAACCCTCAACATTGCGCTGCTTTGCTCGGGCGACCGCCATGGCGCCCGGCGGAACATCATCGGTGATGACTGAACCTGCTGCGGTGTAAGCGCCATTGCCAATCTCAACCGGGGCAACAATCATGTTGTCGGAGCCAATGCGCACGCCATCGCCCACAACAGTGTGGTGCTTGTTCACTCCGTCGTAGTTCACAAAAACCGTTCCTGCACCTATGTTGGTGCCTTCACCGATGGTGGCATCACCCACATAAGCCAGGTGCGGAACCTTGGATCCGTCACCGAGTTGCGAATTCTTCATTTCAACAAATGCCCCAGCTTTACCGCGAGCACCGATCACCGTTCCGGGGCGCAAATATGTGTAGGGGCCAACATTGGCTGACTGACCAATGACAGCAAGTTCGGCCCAGGTGTGACGAACTACCGCGCTTTCTCCCACCTCGCAGGAAATAAGCGTTGTTCCAGGTCCAATCTCAGCGCCGGTCTCAATGGAGGTTGGTCCACGTAAAACCGATTGCGGCAAGACGGTGGCATCAGGCGCGATATCAACATCGACATCAATCCATGTGCTCGATGAATCAAGGATGCTCACACCAGATCGCATCCAGCGTTCATTGATGCGATCACGCATGATTGCTGCGGCATCAGCCAACTGAACTCGGTCATTGATACCCAAAATGTCATTGCTGTCGGGTGCTACCACGCCAAGGACTACTCCCCCACCAGTTGCAATTAATTCAATGACGTCAGTGAGGTACTCCTCGGACTGTGAGTTCTCGGTTGTCAGCGAATTAATCGACCCGACTATCGATTCTGCTGAAAAGGCATACATGCCAGAGTTGATTTCGTTGATGAGTCTCTGCTCATCAGTGGCATCTTTTTCCTCAACGATTCCGCTCACCCTCGAACCATCGCGCAGGATGCGTCCGTAACCGAAGGGATCATCGAGTTCAGCCGTCAAAATTGTGGCTTGAGCGCTGTGGGACTCATGTGCGGAGAGCAGTTGCAACAACGTTGTGCCCGTAAGCAGCGGTGTATCGCCGGTCAAAACGACGACCGGTCCCCCATCAAGTGAGACCCCTGCTTCAACCAGTGCGGTGAGTGCTATCCGCACGGCATGACCTGTTCCTCGTCGCTCCGTTTGTTCAACTGTGCTGACCCACGGAGCAACTTCTTCGAGATGCTCAATGACCGCGTTTGAACCATGGCCGACAACAATCATGAGGTGTTCCGGCTCAGTCACCGCGGCCGCTTCAATCACATGGTTGAGCAAGGACCGACCAGCAATCTGGTGAAGTACCTTTGGAGTGGCAGATTTCATGCGCGTGCCTTCACCTGCGGCAAGAATTATTACTGCTGAAGGACGCACAGACTTAGCCTAACTCTCACGCGGATGTGTCATCTCAATGTCAGGTAAATGAAAGCTCCCGGGGGAGGGATCGAACCTCCGTTGACGGATTCAAAGTCCGCTGTCCTGCCGCTAGACGACCCGGGATTACTGCGCCCCACAGCCTAGGCGTTGTCTCATTGCTGGAATAACTCGCCTTGCACTAATTTCCCCCACTCCGTGCAAGTTACGGTAGCGTAGGTTACGCTTGCGTAAGTTAACCGTCGCTCGAAAGGAACCACATGACCGCATTGATGCCCGAGGAAATCGTCTTTGACGAGAACCAAGACGATGCCGTTTACCTCAGCAAAGCAATGCGAATCACGATTGGCGCTTTTGTTGTTCTTCCGCTTCTCGCCGTTGCCGCCGCAATTCCAGTCGCGTGGGGCGGGTGGGTTTCCTGGCTCGATATTTCACTCGCGATTGGTCTCTGGGCACTGACTGCGCTCGGAATCACCATCGGGTACCACCGGTTTTTCACACATGGATCCTTCAAAGCAAACCGTGGTGTCAAGATTGCTCTTGCTATTTGCGGTTCACTTGCCATTGAAGGTTCCCTCGATCAGTGGGTTGCCGATCACCGCAAGCACCACAAGTTCTCCGACGAAGTCGGCGACCCACATTCACCGTGGCGCTTTGGAACATCGCGCAAAGCAATCGCACGAGGTTTGCTTTACTCACATGTCGGTTGGCTTTTTGAAAGCGATAACACGGGAATTGACAAGTACGCACCCGATATCGCCGCGGATAAAGATCTGAACTGGATGTCCAAGCACTTCTCCATATTCGTAATTGCCAGTCTGTTAATCCCTGGAATTCTTGGTGGCTTGATCACCTGGTCATGGATGGGCGCACTCACCGCATTCTTTTGGGCAGGCCTAGTTCGCATCGCATTCGTTCACCACGTGACCTGGTCCATCAACAGCATCTGCCACGTATTTGGCAATCGCCCGTTCACATCGCGCGATCTCTCCAGCAATGTTGCCTGGCTTGCCATTCCCTCTATGGGTGAGTCGTGGCACAACCTGCATCATGTCGATCCAACCTCTGCTCGCCATGGTGTTCTCAAAGGACAAATTGACGTGAGCGCTGGAATTATCAAGGGAATGGAAAAGACCGGACTTGCCACCGATGTTCGCTGGCCAAGGCCGGAGCGTCTGGCAAAGAAACTCAAAGACCCGAAAGACCGCTTCCGCATTCGTGGTTACGGCGGAGAGTAACCTCACCCCCAGTGAACATTGACGATGCTAAAGAGGATGCGGGACTAGCACCGATAGTGGAGCTTCGTGCCGCAACGTCCAGTGCTGTTCCCGTAGCGGTTCGCAAAAGCGCGGGCTCCAAAGTTCGCATGACCGGCCAGGAACGCCGGGAGCAGCTACTTAATGTTGGGCGCAAACTCTTCTCTGAAAAGGGCTTTGAATCGGTGACGGTTGAAGAAATTGCCGCCAAAGCGAATGTTTCTAAGCCCGTTGTCTACGAACACTTTGGGGGCAAAGAGGGCCTTTACGCTGTTGTTGTTGATCGTGAGATGAACGCATTACTCGACTCAATCACGGACTCTCTGACCGCAGGCTCGGCACGCCAACTTGTTGAACAAGCAGGCATGGCTTTGTTCAATTACATCGATAGCAACCCGCAGGGTTTTCGCATTCTGGTGCGCGACTCCCCCGTTGCCCAACAAACAGGTTCATTTGCAAGTTTGATCATTGATATTGCCAGCCAGGTGGAGCACGTCCTCGCTGCGGAATTCAAAGCCCACGGTTTCAATGAAAAAGTCGCTCCCATGTATGCCCAAATGCTCGTGGGCATGGTCGCATTCACCGGCCAGTGGTGGCTTGATGTGCGAAAGCCAAAAAAGGAAGAAGTCGTGGCCAACGTGGTTAACCTCGCTTGGAACGGACTTGCCCACCTGGACCCGAAGCCCCGACTGAGCTGAATCAAGATTCTTGACGTCAAGAATCTTGACGTAGACTTGCGCCATGGCTCAATCAGGCGAACCGGCTCGCGATGAAGTTGACCTGATTGTTACCGCATGGCGTGAGCAACGGCCCGACCTTGATGTCTCGCCATTGGAAGTGCTTTCCCGCATTTCTCGCATCTCCAGCCATTTGGATTCCGCTCGAGCACAAGCATTTAGGGACCATGGTCTGGACTCATGGGAATTCGATGTTCTTGCCGCCCTGCGCCGCGTGGGCAAACCATTTGCTCTCTCCCCCGGTGCATTGGCGCAAGCAACCCACGTCACCAGCGGAACCATGACCACGCGCGTCGATCGACTTCTCGAGCGAGAACTTGTCACGCGATTTCCTGATCCACATGACCGTCGTGGCGTTCAGGTGCAACTCACAGTCGCTGGGCAAACCGCTGTCGATGGTGCGCTCACTGACTTACTCGCCAAGGAGTCTGAGATTTTGGCCGGGCTCAGTCACAGAGATCGGACAGAGCTTGCTCAGCAATTGCGCAACCTGTTGGGGCAGTTTTAGTCAGACACCTGAGACTCAATCGAGTCATAAAAAAATCAGGTTTTCCACAGGTGTCCAATCCGTATCACCGGTGATACACTGACCAAATGGGAACGGTGTCTGTGCGGGAATTGCGCAATTACGGTGGTCAGGTTCTTGATTCCGTTGAGAGAGGCGAAACCATGACCATTACACGTGATGGCAAACCGGTGGCGGAACTGCGGCCACTGCAAGGGAGCGGACTCAATGCCCACGCATTGCTTGAAAAGTGGCGGGGGGCTCCTGAAGTTGATGCCGCTGCGTTACGCGCAGATATCTCTGAAGTCATGGACCTCGAATTGTGAGCAACCAAACCTCAGTTGGTCTGCTTGACACATGTCTTGTCATTGATCTTCACCTTGTTAAGAACGCACAAGATCTCCCTGTATTGCCTGTCATCAGTGTGATTACTCTGGCTGAATTGAGTGTTGGTCCATTAGTGGCCAAAACCAAAGGTGAGCAACTGAAGCGGCAGCGCCTCGTGCAGCAGGTGGAGGCTAGTTTTAGTCCTCTCAGTTTTGATGATCAATGCGCAAGGCAATTTGCATCCATTGCTTTTACACTGCGCAAGAACGGTACAAAATCAAAGGCAAAAGCATTCGACGCGCTCATTGCGGCAACCGCCCTGGCAAATCAGATTCCTCTGTACACGAGAAACCCAAAAGACTTTTCAGGGATCGATGACCTCAATGTCATTGAGGTCACGGTATAGGAGCTACCTAGGTCCTTGAACCGGACCCGAAGCCGTGCGAACGGTGCGACACATGCCACTTCCTGCCAGTTCTGCAGCCAGCCCAATGGAGGCATCTTTGTCTTTGGCCAAGAAAACACACGTTGGGCCACTACCCGAGACAATTCCTGCCAGAGCACCAAGTTCTAAACCCGTATCGATAACACGCCCGAGTTTGGGCATGAGTGAGATCGCAGCGGGCTGCAAATCATTGGTCAGTGACCGTGCTAAAAGTTCAGGGTCACCTTGCCGCAAAGCCATGAGCAACGGTTCAGAAACACTCGGTTGATTTTCTGCCTGCACGTTTTCTGCTCGAAGTCGATCGCACTCGGCATACACCTTGGGAGTTGAGAGCCCACCGTCCATCAAGGCAATGACCCAATGAAATTCTCCCGTTGCAATAACCGGACTGAGTACTTCACCCCTGCCTGTTCCAATTGCAGTCCCGCCGTGCAATGAGAAGGGAATATCTGAACCAAGTTGGGCGGCTAATTGTTCGAGCACGGTCATGGGTGTGTGCAATTCCCACAATCGATCACATGCAATCAGGACTCCTGCAGCATCAGCGGACCCGCCCGCCATTCCGCCTGCAACCGGAATGCGCTTATCAATCTCAATAGTCGCCGTGCGCGTGATTCCATGATGTTGCGCGAGCAACGCGGCGGCTTTAACGGCAAGGTTGGATGCATCTTCCGGCACAAATCGTGCACCTTCACCCGTCACGGTAATGCCAAATTCCGCACCACTTATATTTTCATTGTCCCTGACAGTGATCGTGTCACACAGATCTATTGCATGAAATACGGTGACCAAGTCATGAAAACCATCAGTGCGAACAGGCCCAACGGAAAGCTGTAAATTTATTTTTGCAGGCGCTTGTACCGTCACCAAATCTGAATTCATGATTTCGCAATCCTATTGATTTTCGTTATGCAAGGCATTTGCCAAGCGGATGAAATCATCAAGCACCAATGTTTCAGCTCGCGCCGATGGAGCGATTCCGGCCCGCACCAGGGCTTCTTCAGCCAGTGTGGGTGAACCAACGAAATCAGCAATACCCGCCCTGAGAGTCTTGCGCCTGTGAGCAAAGCACGCATCAATTACTTGGAATACACGCTTGCGGTCGATACCCACTGACTCCCGAGTCGGGTTAACGTCAATGCGCACCAGACCTGAGTCAACATGGGGTGCAGGCCAGAACACATTCTTGCCAATATTGCCTGCAGGCTGCGCAACACCGAACCACTGGACTTTGACACTGGGTATTCCATAGGTTCGTGAACCGGATGGAGCACAAATGCGATCTGCCACCTCTTTTTGAACCATGACGAGAACACTTCGCACGGTGGGGAGAATTTCAAGTAGGTGAAGCAGAACAGGAACTGCCACGTTGTAGGGCAGGTTTGCCACGATCGAGGTGGGCAGAGCGCCTTCCAGGTCCTCTGCATGGACTCGGAGCGCGTCTGCCGTGATCACCGAGAGTCGCTGTGAGAATTCTGGGGCATATTGCGTCACGGTTCGTGGAAGTTCCCGGACCAGACGTTGATCGATTTCAATTGCGATGACTTCTTTGGCCACAGGCAAAAGTCCGAGCGTGAGACTGCCCAAACCTGGTCCCACCTCCAGTACCGTGTCTTGGCTCGTCACATGTGATTGCTCAACAATGTAGCGGACAGTGTTCGGATCAATAACGAAATTCTGGCCAAGTTTTTTTGTTGGGGTGATGCCAACGCGGGCAGCGAGCTCGCGAATTGCACTCGCTCCCAGGAGATCGGGGCTCATAGTGCTACCAATCACCAAAAGCGCGCACTGCATTGGCTGTGAGAAGTTCACACATCTCTGACTCACTCACTTCGCGCCTCTCAGCTATTGCTCGGACGGTGTAAGGCATGAGATAGCTCGCATTAACTTTGCCGCGATTTGGCACTGGCGTGAGATATGGAGCATCTGTCTCAACAAGAAGGAGCTCATCAGGTACGACATCAAGTGCTTCACGCAATCCTTCAGCATTCTTAAATGTGACGACTCCAGCGAATGACATAAACCAACCATTCTCGGCACACACTTTGGCCATTACGGCATCACCACTAAAGCAATGGAAAACGACTCTCTCTGGGGCACCTTGACCCTGAAGCACCGAGAGCACATCATCGTGGGAATCGCGGTCATGAATGACCAAGGTTTTATCGAGTTCGCGCGCCAGGTCAATGTGCCATCGGAAAGATTCATGCTGAGCTGCCCTGCCTGATTCATCGGTTCGAAAATAATCAAGTCCAGTTTCGCCGATGCCTCGCACGCGCGGGTTCTGGGCAAGCTCTGCAATGGATGCCAGCGCTGATTGCAACTCGCCAGCGGCTGCCCTCCGCGGCGCTTCATTGGGGTGCAATGCAACGGTGGCAATGACTTGGGGGAACTCCAATGCCGCTTGAAGCGCCCACACGGATGAATTCACATCACAACCAACCTGCACAACTCGGTCGACACCAACTTCAAGCGCACGTGCTAGCAGGTTTATTGGGTCCGGTGTCTGATCACCATGCAAGCCTCGATCATGAACATCCAGATGGGTGTGTGAATCGATTACCGTTCCTGCAAGTGGGGCTGGCGGTGCGGGCCAATCAGTTAATTCACCCATGCGCAATTAACTATTTTCAACTTCAGGCTCAACGAGCCGTGGGAATAATGACGCACCCTTGGTCACTGCGACACCCGCAGGCAACTGCCCCCAAGTTCCAGCCTCTGTGACGTCTTGGTCTGCGATCTCACCGAGTGCTTCCTGCGCACCAATCGCAACCCACATGTTTTGCATTGCTTTAGGCATCACCGGGTTGTAGAGCACTGCAATAGCGCGCAGTGATTCACACACCGTGTACAAAACACTGGCAAGGCGATCGTGGGTTTCTTCGCTCTTTGCGAGCACCCATGGTTCCTGCTCGGTGACGTAGCCATTGATGTGCTCAATGAATGCTCGAACATGGCCAATTGCTCCTGCGAAATCGAGTTCATTGATACATGCATCAGCGTTGGCAACTGTCTCAGCCATAAGTGTTCGGATGTTGGTTTCAACCGTGGTTGGTGCGGAATCCGCCGGCAGTTTGCCTTCGAAATACTTGCCCACCATTGCAGTGGCACGCGATGCGAGGTTGCCCAAGCCATTGGCTAATTCAGATGTATAGCGGGCGCTCATGTCTTCCCAGCTAAACGATCCATCTTGACCAAATGCAATGGCACGCATGAAGTAGTAACGGAATGCGTCAGAACCAAAGTGGTCAATGATTAAGTCAGGGGAAATTCCAGTGAGCTTTGACTTGGACATTTTCTCGCCACCCACGAGAAGCCATCCGTGGGCGAAGACTTGCTGAGGTGGCTGCAATCCAGCGGCCAGAAGCATCGCTGGCCAGTAAACGGCGTGGAATCGCAGGATGTCCTTGCCCACAAGTTGCACATTCGCTGGCCAGACCTTGGCAAAAAGTTCTGCTTCGGGTGTACCAGGTTCAGAACCGTAGCCCGTTGCCGTGATGTAGTTCAACAGCGCATCAAACCAGACATAGACAACTTGAGAGTCATCCCACGAGAGCGGAATTCCCCACTTGACGCTAGAGCGTGACATGGAAATATCCACTAAACCACCGCGAAGGAAACTCATGACTTCGTTGTAAGCGCTCTGAGGACGAATTGCGTTGGGGTTGGCCTCGTAGTGGTCAATCAGTTTTTGCGTGAAAGCGGATAGTTGGAAGAACCAGTTGTCCTCACTCAATTGCTCCGGTGGTTTGCCATGAATGGCACACACCATTTCACCATCGAATTCCCCTGTGCCCGGTACCAGGTCCGCAGGGAATTTGAACTCTTCACAACCAACGCAGTAGGGGCCTTCATAGGGTGCTGAAAATACGTAGCCGTTTTCACGAACAACATCCCAGAATTTTTGGACCCGTTCCATGTGTCGGTCCTGCGTGGTTCTAATGAAATCGTCATTCCTGGCATCAATTGTGTCCAGGACTGGGCGCCAGGATTGTTCAACGAGCCTGTCAACCCACTGCTGCGGAGTTACTCCACCTGCTTCAGCGGCGCGCTGAACCTTGGTCCCATGCTCATCAACTCCTGTCAAGTACCAGACATCTTCACCGCGTTGGCGGTGCCAGCGAGTGAGGACATCGCCCGCTGTCGTTGTGTACGCATGACCAATGTGGGGGGCGTCATTGACGTAATAGATAGGAGTTGTCACGTAATAGGTCTTGGGCAACTCACTCATGCTGCAAGTCTAGTCGCGGTACCGGTAGCACTATTTTCTCGGTGAACCAGAATTTTTTGCCTGTTCACGTTGTTCAAGGCTCGCTTGATAGACCTCACGTTTTGACATGCCTGCCAAAGCTGCGACATGGGCCGATGCATCCTTGAGAGACATGCCACCTCGAGTGAGTTCCTGAACTTTGGCCACAACCGAATCCATATCACCTAAACCACTGTTGGATCGAATTTCTTCATCGCTTGCCCCCGCGACCACAAGTGTGATTTCGCCGCGAACCTCACCCCGCGCCCATTGCGCTAACTCACTCAGAGAGCCGCGGATAACTTCTTCATAGGTCTTGGTCATTTCCCTGCATATAGCTGCGCGCCTGTCTCCACCCAGAACGTGCTCCATGTCCGCCAACGACTGCTCTAACCTGTGTGGGGCTTCAAAAAAGATCATTGTTCGCGGTTGGGCTGCGAGTGCAGTGAGCGCACTATTTCGCTCCCCAGATTTTCTGGGTAAAAATCCTTCAAAACAAAATCGATCGGAAGGTAGTCCGGAGAGCACGAGGGCGGTGAGAATTGCCGATGGCCCAGGCAGTACCGAAATCGGAAGGTTTGCCTCAATTGCGGCCGAGGCAAGTCGATAACCCGGATCGCTTACATTGGGCATCCCCGCGTCCGTGACAACGAGTACCTGCTCACCATTACGCACCGAATCTAAAATTTGATCGACTCGACCGAGTTCATTTCCCTCAAAGTTAGAGATCACCCGACCTGAAAATTCAACACCCAGCCTGCTGGCCAAGTTTCGAAACTTGCGGGTGTCCTCGGCGGCGATCAGATCTGAGTGGGCGATTGCGTCCAGCAACCTTTGTGAGGCATCCCCCGCATTGCCCATAGGCGTAGCCGCGAAAATCAACATGCCCATTTCCGCTCCCGTGCTCATGTCGCAATACTGACAGCAAGATTTTCCCCAAAGCAGGGTGGGACACCTACTATTGATGCGTGCAGGCAACTGGGAGTCCATCCGCCCCTGATCGCAGTGTGGCGACTTTGGCGCAGCGTCTGTACCCCGCATTTAACGTATCGGGCTTTGCCTCGTGGATTGCCCCAATGGTCATTGGGTTGATTGCCGGCATTCTCAGGTTTACCAATTTGGGGCGGCCACATGATGTTGCCTTTGATGAAACATATTACGCAAAAGATGCATGGGCCCTCTTGCGTTTCGGAGTTGAGCACAAGGCAGTTGAAAACCACAACGAGTTGATGCTCTCTGCCGGCAGCAACTGGCGCAATGTAGAAGCATTCACCAGCGAAGGTTCCTTTGTTGTGCATCCGCCGGTGGGCAAATGGGTTATCGCAGCAGGTGAATACATGTTCGGTGTCTCACCTTTTGGCTGGCGCTTCATGGTCGCTCTGCTTGGAACCATCTCAGTCGTACTGATTGCTCGCATTGTTCGACGTATGACCCGCTCAGATCTCATCGGAGCTATCGCAGGTCTACTCCTGGCACTTGATGGCATTCACATTGTTTTGAGTCGCACCGGCCTGCTCGACATGGTGCTCAGCACTTTTGTACTGGCAGGCTTTGGTGCGCTAGTTCTCGATCGCGACAGCTCTCGACGGCGATTGGCAACAATTGGTTTGGTTCACGGTTTTGGGCCGTCCATGGGGATCCGACCTTGGCGATTGGCTGGGATCTTCTTTTTGGCTCTCGCGGTTGGGGTGAAGTGGTCAGGACTCTGGTTCCTGGCAATTTTCATGCTGATGTCACTGTTCTGGGACGTTTCAACCAGAAAAGCAATCGGCGTCGAACGACCATGGCTTGCAACTCTCCTGCTGAGTGCGCCGATCGCGTTTATTTCAACGATTGTCATTACTTGTGCCGTCTATCTCACCAGTTGGACCGGCTGGTTCGTTTCTGATTCCGGCTGGGGGCGTAACTGGGCCAATGACCAAGAGCCGTCATGGCTGCCCGATGCATTGCGCTCATTACTCAACTACCACTCACAAGCATGGAACTTTCATGTGAATCTGGATTCAGAACACAGTTATCAGAGCAACCCGTTGTCATGGCCTTTCATGTCTCGCCCAACAAGTTTTTCCTATGAAAGCATTAAAGATGGAACATTAGGTTGCCCAACTGATCATTGTGCACAGGAAGTTCTCGCCCTTGGGAACCCGATCATCTGGTGGGCGGCACTGCTGGCAATTCCATGGCAACTGTGGAATTGGGTCTCCACGCGGGATTGGCGTTCTGGCGCGTTACTCGCGGGAGTCGTCGCAGGATGGCTGCCCTGGTTGCTCTACCTCGACCGCACGATTTTTACGTTCTACACGGTCGCGTACGTCCCCTTTGTCGTGATGGCGGTTGCTCTCACGATTATGCAGATCCTGCAACGCAAACCGCCCCCACAACAACCTGTCGTTATTGCCCTGGTTGGGCTGTATCTCCTGACTGTCGTTGCAGCGGCTTGGTGGTTCTACCCCATTTGGACCGGAGAAGTTATCCCCTACAGTCAATGGCAACTACGCATGTGGCTGCCAACCTGGGTCTAGACACGTTACGCCTTGACAAACAGGGACTATTCAACCCACGTTGTCACCATGTCGTTGGCCACCTGAATGAGTGCCTTCTTCTGCTTGGCTGTGAAGTTCAACGCACTCCCTGTTGAGCCCGTTGTTGTGATGATCACTTCATTGACCAGAGTGAAAATCGACATGCTGTCATTCAAGTAAGCAGGAAGATCGCCGCTAGCGGCATTATTCGAATTCTCGTTGGTGAAGATTGACTGCACACCCGTAACAGTCACGGCAGGAATCTTGCCCGATGTGATGACATTTTCATAGGGAACGGGGTTGTCGTTCTCGTCCGACCATGAGCCAGAAAGCGTGCCATCACATTTCTTTATATCTTTTGACAACTGACTGAATGCCTTCTCGGCGGCTACATTGGATTTGTACTGCCCAACGCTGATATCCAGACTTAAGCCCTGCGCCTTAGGGTTGTAAAACGCCATTGAGTTCATTTCCGGTTTCGCAGCCCTAACGACCTTGTTACCCGTTGTGCCATAGTCACAAACAAACTGCCTCGAGCCCGGAGAAGTCACGTTGATGTTCATTGCTTTTTTAGCAGCGAACTCTTTTGGTAGCTGCGACACACTCAAGAAATGCGATGCGGCATAGCCCGCCGATTCCCTGTCATATGCCTGTGCGGGCGCCATAGCCAGGGCCAATGAACTGACAGCCACGAGGCCACCCAGCGCGACACCGACTGCCTTATGCATACCTTTCAATTCAGTACTCCTATTTCTGGGGAATTGTGCAGATTTCTGCGACTCTTGTCTTCAAATTATGCATCAGTTCGCAATGCGATGTGGGATCTCGACCGCGTGCCCCAAGTAATCTGGCGTCATGGCTACCGAAAAAGCACGGCAGGTTTCAACTATTTGTTTTGATGCACTCGGCACCCTGCTGGATCCTGGGCATTCATTTGCGCATTTGGAATCCGCATTTCCATCGCGCGGCACCGAAATTGGAAATTTGTGGCGAACAAAACAAATTGATTACTCTCGACTCCGCAGCATGAGTGGCCAATATTTAGATTTTGATCAGATCACTTCTGACGCTCTTGTGGCAACATTCGCCCAATTGGCCATACCAATCAGGCAATCTGACATTGATGCTGCAATGGTTGCTTATCAGAATTGCACGATGTTTCCTGATGCCGCCCAACTCTTGAGAACTCTGCATCAACCGTGGGCCGTTGTGACAAATGGCAATCGCAAATGGATTGGCCCCATGCTGAACAGCGCAGGAGTTGAGGTCAGCGACTCTCATCTATTCACCTCGGATCAAGTCAAGACTTTCAAAATTAACGCACCCCTGTACCAGCTGGGGTGGGAATGGGCTCAGGACGCGAGCAAATCAACAATCGCTAAAGAAGACGTTCTATTTGTTTCCGCCAACCAGTGGGATGCAATAGGCGCAACGTGGTTTGGCTTCACTGCCTGTTGGGTGAACCGTATAGACCAGAGTCGCGAGCATTTGAGGGTGCGACCCAAATATGAAATTCGATCACTCGATGAATTGGTTGCTATGGATATCGTGTCCACATGATTCAAGCCCTTGTCGCAGGCCTGACCATTGGTATTGGTTCTGGGGCAGCCCCTGGTCCTCTCATGGGTCTCGCGATCACGACGACCATGCGTTCGGGACTCGCTGCTGGGATGCGAATTGCTATTGCACCACTTTTTTCTGATGCAATCATCATTGGGCTCTCACTCACCCTCGTGGCTCAATTGCCCAATGTGGGTATCCAAATACTCGGAGTCATTGGCGCAATCGTTGTTGCCTTTTTTGGGGTTGAAACTCTCCTGTCAGCACGAAAGGCCCTACCTCCGATGTCTGCGGATGAAGTAATTCACCGCAAACACCTCGATCGCTACCCGGTGTTGCTTCAAGGCGCTCTTATTAACCTTCTCAACCCTGCGCCATGGATCTTTTGGGTCACTGCAGGGTCAACCCTGTTGGTCAACTTCTGGCGTGAAAACCCAGCGAGCGCGGTCGGTTTTCTTATTACTTTCTATCTCATGCTTATTGGCGTGAAGGTTGTACTGGTTGTAGCCCTTGCGGCAACCCGGCATCGCATGAGCACGAAAACGTACCGCTCCATTCTCGTTGGCTCTGGTGTTCTCCTGCTCGTTGCCGCTGTCATCCTTCTTGCCACCCATGTTCTCTAGGCCGTTGAGGTTGTCTCTTCTCATGCCCTGTAACAACTAGGCTGCTCACATGCACCGACTCGCCATTGGGACCGCGCAATGGGGATTGGACTATGGAGCCACCAACGCAGTTGGGCGGATGTCTGATTCCGCGCTTAGGGATCTCATTCAAACTCTCTCAGTTGCTGGCATTCATGAGTTAGACACTGCACCAGGTTACGGTGACTCGGAACAGCGAATCGGCGCATTGCAACTTGCTCAATTTGAAGTACAAACTAAAGTCACGGGTAAAGGCAAAACCTCTAAGGAGGTCTTGGACTCAATTAATCAATCGGCTTCGCGCCTGAATCAGACACACCTTGATTCAGTTTTGGTTCATGACTGGTTTGAACTCAGCGATCCCGAAAGACTGCAGGTTTCCAATGCTCTGACTCTTGCAGTTGACTCAGGCTTGGCTCGGAAAGCGGGGATCTCTGCGTACACGCTTGAGGACATTAAGTCCGCACAGTTGATTATTCCGAATCTGAAGCGCGTACAAATTCCCCTCAACATTCTTGACCAGCGATTCATTCACAGTGGGGCGGATTTCCCCGATATCGAGTTTCAGGCTCGATCCATATTTCTCCAGGGACTACTCGTTTCTCATGATCACATCAATCAACACCCCGACCTCAAAGCTGTTGCCAGTCGCGCCGCTGACATTGAAGTCTCTCTTTTGGATCTCGCGATGCTCTTCATCCACCAGTTGAATTGGCTTGATTCAATTCTTGTTGCACCGACAAGTTCTCAGGAACTACACCAGATCCTTGACGCACTGAATCGAGTGAATTCAATACCGGAGACTGATTTTGATGCGCTAGCCTCCAAGGACATTTCACTGATCGATCCAAGAACTTGGAATCAATAGTTCAAACTTAAATACTCGGGCAAATTCGTTTGAGCAACTTGATGGGGTTAACTGCATCGGATTCACGCCCACTCTTCCAATACTCAAAATGCAAGTGCACCTGCCCTTTAGAGCCAGAGTCTCCCATCCTTCCAATTACCTGGCCCTTTTTGACTCGCTGGCCACCCTTAACAAGAACCTTGTCCATGTGGCCGTAGTAATACATCGATCCGCTTCTGCCCTTCATCACAATTTGAAGAGCCCCATTTGATTGACGCTTGGTGCGATTAATGCGTCCAGTTTCGATAGCAAAAATTGGTGTGCCACGTTTTCCACCCATATCCATGCCCGCATGTGAGCGGCGGCCTCTGTCAGCACCCCAACCTGCACCCAGCCAAAAATTCTTGGTCGGGCATACCTTCCCGCGATTCTTTTTGGCCGCCACAGAGCTGTTGGCTTCGACGGACTGGCTCACCGCGTGTGTCGCAGTTGCCGGAACGACGCTCAAAATGAGTGCCCAAACAATGAGCAATGCTGGGAATCTCACTCAAGAACGGTAAGGGCGAATACCGAATTACACAAGTGTGCGCATGCGTGTCGGGGGTCCCCCTCGACCCGATAGAGTCAGAGAGTGAGTTATTTCACTATCGGAAGCCGAAAAATCGGACCATCTGAGCCAACATATTTCATTGCTGACATCGCGGCAAACCACGATGGTGACCTCGAGCGTGCAAAAAACCTGATGACCATGGCCCGCGATGCGGGTGCGGAGTGCGCGAAATTTCAACACTTTCGCGCCGAGCACATTGTCAGCGACTACGGATTCAAAGCACTCGGAACACAACAGTCACACCAGGCAACCTGGGACAAATCAGTTTTCGAGGTCTATCGGGCCGCAAGCCTGCCGTGGAGTTGGACCGAGCCGCTAGCCGAGCACGCTCGGAATATTGGTATTGAATTCATGTCGGCCCCCTATGACCTCGAAGCAGTTGCTCACCTTGATCCCTATGTCAATGCATTCAAAGTGGGATCCGGCGATGTCAACTGGCTCGAGGAACTCGTGGCCATAGCTGCCCTGGGCAAACCCGTAATCCTCGCAACAGGTGCCGCCCATCTCGAGGACGTAACGCGCGCAATGGAATTACTTCTCAAAACAGGCGTCCCACTCGTTCTCATGCAGTGCAACACCAACTACGAAGGCAGCCTCGAAAATATTCATCACGTTAATTTGCGAGTGCTCAATCAGTACGCTGATTTATTCCCCGGCGTCACTCTCGGCCTGTCTGATCACACGCCAGGTCACGTCACGGTCTTGGGAGCGGTGGCACTTGGTGCTCGAGTCGTTGAAAAACATTTCACCGACGATACAAGCCTTCCAGGGCCTGATCACGGTTTCTCCATGGACCCAACAACCTGGCGTGCCATGGTCGAGGACACCAGAAAACTTGAAGCCGCATTGGGAACAGGAACCAAAGGAATCGAAGACAACGAGACTGAAACGATTGTGCTGCAAAGACGTTGTGTTCGTGCCGCAAGGAATATTCCCACAGGCCACGTGTTTACTCGTGAGGATCTGGAGGTCCTTCGCCCGGCACCGAGCGAGGCCATACCCGCACATGACGTAACTCAAGTTCCAGGCAAAACCTCAACGCGGGCCATTGTTGCTGGGGAATTCATCTCGTGGTCTGACTTGGTCTAAATGGGCACTATCTCTCCTCAACAGGTCATTTACCTAAGCCAGACAGATGGAATTCATGATCAGCGGTGGATTCAAGCGCTCAAAAGCTTGGGTTACGCGGTCACAACTGAAATTTCACCTGCAACACCTCCTCGTGTTCCACTCATTGTTGGCCCTCTAACAGCCATGGACCGCGGTCTGCTCAACGGAACCAACCCCGTTATCGGGTTGTCATGGGGTTTTGATTTGCATCAACTCGTGGAATCCAGCGATACTTCTTGGCTCGCGAATCTTGATGGAATCATTGTTGATTCAGAGCCAACAAGAATAATTGCTCGTGAATCGGGCATCCCCGAATTAGGCGTCGCCGTTATTCCATGGGGCATTGACCTAGATACCTTTTCCAGTACATCATCGCGGGATATGCACTCGCCCGTTCTTCTTGTAACCATGCGGGCACATGAAGATCTTTACCAAGTGGACATCATTCTCCTTGCCGTCGCACTCTTACAAGAGAGCGGGCATGCCTGCCAGTTGCTCGTTGGGAACACCGGAAGTTTGAGTGACAACCTAAAGGCTCTCGCGGATGAACTTCAACTCAAACACTGCCATTTCATTGGCAGAGTTGATGAAAGCAGTCTCCCCGAGTTGCTCAGCGAGAGCGATGTTTATCTGTCGGCAGCTGTAACCGATGGGACCTCGGTCACGCTACTGCAGGCGATGGCCATGTCGGTGCCCGTTGTTGTCTCAAACTCCCCCGGCAACGTCGCATTGCTGGACAGCCCTTCTGGTCCACTCGGTAGGACTTTTGAAACCGGGAATGCGGATTCACTTGTTCAAGAAATTCTTAGTTGCCTCTCGCACCCAGAGCAAACCCGAGACCAGATTGAACGAGCACGAATTCACGTCCGGGAAAGTGCCAACTGGTACAAGAATGTCCTTCGGCTTCGAACTCTGATCGAGACGGTCCAACACGAATCCAGCTGATTCCGTTACTTGGCACTATGGGTAACCTCCACTACTCTTCAACCATGTCCCGCCACGGTGAGCCAACAAGTGACCCGATGCGATCTACCGGTGGCGAACAAACAATTCGGTTTGACACCCGGAACATATGGCGGATCGGTTTCATCGCACTCGCCATAGTTGCAATTGGCCTGCTCATCCGTTTCCTCGTTGAAGACGGTGGTGGGGTCTTTTTCATCATTCTCATGGCTTGGTTTGCCTCCATCGCCATGGAACCTGCAGTTTCCCGACTAGCTCGTCGGATGAAGCGCGGTTTCGCAACCGCCATCGTTATGGTTTCAGTCGTACTTTTCCTGATTATTTTTGGCGCAGCCTTTGGCAACCTACTGATAAGGCAAATTGCTGAACTCATTCAGGCGCTACCGGGTTTGTTGGACAACGCAATTGACTGGGTCAACCAGCAGACAAACTCGAGTTATGAAGTAACCGATCTTTGGAATCAACTCAACATTACCCCCGCACAATCAGCCATGTACGCCACCGAAGTTCTCTCGGGAGTTATTGGCATTATTGGCTCACTCGCCATCAGCTTCTTTGGCCTGTTCACATTTGGCCTGTTCGCGTTCTATCTTTCGGCCGATGCACCCCGATTCCGCCGTTACGTGGCCTCGCTCTTCGCTCCTAAATTTCAGCCACGCATGGCCCAGATCTGGGACATCACGGCTCTCAAGACGGGAAACTATGTTGCTGCCCGGGTAATCCTCGCGACAATCAACGGCACCACCAGCGCTTTAGTCTTCTGGATCATCGGTATGCCCTCGTGGCTAGCTTTAGGCATCTGGACAGGACTCGTGGCACAGTTTGTTCCCACCATTGGTACCTACATTGCTATTGCCCTACCTGTACTGGTTGGCGTTCTCAGTGACAACCCTTGGGTCGGTGTTCTGGCACTTTTTTGGGCACTGATTTACCAGCAGGTTGAGAACCTCACACTTGAGCCTCGGATCAGCGCTCGAGCCGTCAATGTGCATCCGGCGGTGGCGTTCGCATCAGTGCTGGTGGGGGCCGCACTATTCGGCGTTGCCGGGGCGCTCCTCGCAATACCTGTTGCAGCAATGATCATGAGTTTGGTCGACATTTGGCAACTGCGCTATGAAGTTGTTGAAGAGGTTACAGTGGTAAAGGAAAACCCCAACGAAGAGGAATCAAAATGAATATCACGGATACGAGTTTGCGACGTTGGAACATAATCGCCGGCTTTGCCCACCTCATCCAGTTAACCCTCATCCTGATTCTGGCCAATGACTTCTCACTGCCCATCACCGCGAGCTACCTCGAGGGCCCTCCCGGTACCTTCCCGGGCGATCAGGTCACACTTTTTGACTCACCACTTGCCATAGGCGTAGCGCTCTTTTTCGCCCTGTCAGCGTTTTTCCATTTTTTAGTGGCAAGTCCCCTTTATTTCAAAAAGTACATCGCGGGCATCAACATGCAGCACAACTATTTCCGTTGGGTTGAATACTCCATCAGTTCATCCGTCATGATCGTGCTCATCGCTGAAATCGTTGGCATCTCTGATATCGCAGCCCTTATTGGAATTTTCGGTGTCAACGCTTCCATGATTCTGTTTGGATGGCTGCAGGAGAAATATGAGCAGCCCGGTGGCGGCATGCTCCCGTTTGTTTTCGGCTGCGTTGCTGGCATTGTTCCGTGGATTGCAATTCTCGTTTACGTGCTCTCTCCAGGAAGCACTTCTGGGGCCGCGCCACCTGCATTCGTTTATGGCATCATCGTTTCACTCTTTTTATTCTTCAACTCTTTTGCGCTCATTCAATACTTGCAATACAAAAAAGTTGGAAAGTTCGCCAACTACCGTTACGGAGAACGTTGGTACATCATTCTCAGCTTGGTCGCGAAAAGTCTATTGGCCTGGCAGATCTTTGCCGGGACTCTTGCCGGCTAGGACTATTGACCCTACCCCCGCACT
>Ga0181606_10000697_pt1 | contig 28162 bp, 40 predicted proteins | sample 041ome_10_FD_132994 | JGI IMG/M metagenome (GOLD analysis project Ga0181606, IMG submission 132994) | Coastal salt marsh microbial communities from the Groves Creek Marsh, Skidaway Island, Georgia - 041412US metaG (megahit assembly) | ecosystem: Environmental > Aquatic > Marine > Intertidal... | reverse complement strand
GGCAGCGGCAGCCAAGAAGAAGAAGGACGCTGAACGTGACGCGCTCAAGATGGAGATCCGTGCTTCGAACATCGGGGTCAAGAATCGAAATCGATTTGTCCGCGATTTGAACGCCGGGAAGGATGCGTCGGGTGTGCGTAAACTTTTCAACGCTAAGAAGAAGATCACGAAATCCAAAACCGTGCAGCAGTTGCAGGCAACATCCAAAAAGCCTGCAGTCGTGCCACCACCCGCACCCACACCCGCACCCGCACCCAGGGCTTTTGCTAACCTCGCGAAGAAGAAAGAGCTCGCCGGGAAGCTTCGTCTCGCGGCGAAGAAGAGTGTCGCTCAAAACATTAGAAAATCGAACCTCGGAAATAAGAGTAAAATGCAACTCCTTGGTCAACTCAAACAGAAAAAGGTCGGACCGACGCGCGTGCAGGCTGACCTCAAGAAGAAGATGAACAGTGGTGGCATGCGAGCGATTAGGGCACGAAAGCAAATGAATCAGAAATTTAGTTTCGGTGCGAAGGATACGAAGCCGACGAAGAATGCGAGTTGGAGGTTGAAATAAAATCTGACTAAATTATACAAATGGTACCACAGAACGGTAACGGTGCTGTCATCGCGGGCGTACTCCTGATCGTGATCGTCGCAATCGGCGTGTACTATTTCACTCGTCCACGCGAACAGGAAATCTCCGCCGTGGAGACGAAGAAGATCATCAAGGGTAAACAGACGCCCGAACAACTCGAACAGGAGTTGCGTGATTTGAAAAACAGAATAGGTAACGCCCAGAGCGAGGAATACCGCATGTACGAAGGTTACGTTGCCCCAGGAAACCCTGGGATCACCGTCGCGGGGACCATCATGGAAGCCATGATCGACGTCGCGGTCGCCGTTCTCGCGCAAGAGAACACGCGTAAAATCGCCATCGGATTCATCAAGGATGAAAAGGATGCGGAAGTCTTCGCGAAGGCTATTCGCCAGTTCGCCGACGATGCGATCGAGCTCATAGAGAAAACGAACTTCTTCAAGTGCGAAGGACTCGAGAAGGATCCGTGTTTGAGAGCTCAAATCGATCAAGACGCGATCGACGGTGTGATTAAAACGTTGGTATCGAACAGTGTCGAAAACACGCTCGTCACGCCAGACATGATGGACGCGAGTGCGAACATACTCATTCAGCAAATGCAGCGCGTTGGTCGATCGGAAATTCCTAAAAAAGAAGAGATCATCTCCATGTATAAACAAGAGTGGCAGCGATTTTCATCCAGAGAAAAGGGTAAAGAAATTAATGAGGATGAGGGTGAGAGTAAGGCGAGTAAGGCTGAACTCGCCGTGGATGCTTAAAAGACTCGTCATTATCACTATTAGCAAACCATGTGCGATGTTTGCTGTGAAAAGTATAATCAAACTTTTCACCGAAAACTGACCTGTTCCAAGTGTGATCACGAGTGTTGTCGACGATGTGCACAGACGTACTTGCTGTCGACACATGACGACCCGCACTGCATGAAATGCAAGGCGAATTGGTCGCGTGCATTCGTGGACTCGTGGTGTTCAAAGGTGTTCAGAAACACCGAGTATCGCAAACACAGAGAAGAAAGTCTGTTCATTCGCGAGCAGCTTTTTTTTCAAGAGACGCAAGTCATCGTCGAGCGCTTAATACGGATTCGAGAATTGCGTGAAGCCCTGTGGTTGCAACGAGACACGCTCGTGTTTCTACATCGCACGGAGGCGAGTCCGCACGTGGTCGAACAGGAGGTTCGAAAGTTTGACGAGATGTATCACGAACTTCATGACTTGGAGCACCAACATGAAATTTTGACGTCCGAAACCACGCGACGGTTCACGCGTAAGTGTCCAACTCCGACGTGTAAGGGGTTCATGAGCGTTTGGTCGGATGATAAAAATCACTATTGTGGCTTGTGCAAGAGTGTCTACTGTGATGAATGTAATCACGTGTACGAAGACGGTCACGTGTGCGACAAGGACGCGCGATCGACGTTTCAGCTCATTCAGCGCGACAGCCGACCGTGTCCAAAGTGTGGTGAGATGATCACGAAGATCATCGGTGGGTGCGATCAAATGTTTTGCACCGGGTGTAAGACCGCCTTCTCGTGGCGCTCGGGTGAGATCGAAACCGGTCGCATTCATAATCCGCATTTTTTCGAGGAGAAGCGCGCGGAAGGGACCGTGAGTCGTGAGTTGGGTGACATACCGTGCGGCGGTCTTCCAAGTTTTAGAGAGCTCCGAGAGATGGGTGCACCGGAGATGATGGTGCGTTATAGAATCATGATTGGATCCGTGGAGCGGCAGTTGATGTGGATAGGAAACGCCACGGAGACCGATAATAGACGAACACACACACAGCATCACAGGATTCAGTTCATGGCAAACCTCATCACGGAGAAACAGTTTAGACAAGTGATCCAGTCGGTCGACAAAAAGCTCCAGAAAGATGCAGAGGTGAAGGATTTGTTCGAGATGATGTTGAATTGCACGAGTGATCTTCTACGTCAATACGTCGTACATCCAGAGCATCACGGCGTCGTGTGGGACCAACTCATCGCATTGCAAAAGTATACGAACGACGTGTTGATGAACAGCATCTGGACGAGATATAATTGTGTCACGCCCAGCGCATTGTATTTTTAATTTCGATCGTAACATTAGAGATGCAAGAGTACGCACTGCTCCTATCCGTGATCGTGTTCGTGACGCTTATCATCCCCAGATACAGAACCCCGGTGATGTACGAATCCGTGGTGACACCCGACGAGTGCGCGTACATCATGGACAAGGCGCGAGACAAGCTGAAACCTTCGACGGTCGCGCTCAGCAGCGTGAAAGATGCAAAGGTGCGCCAGAGCGACACCGCGTGGCTCACCACCGACGACGCGATGATCAATGACGTGTGCCGTCGATTGCTCCGAACGTGCGATCGCCCGTTCGAAAACTGTGAACAGCTTCAGGTCGTGCGATACAAACCAGGTGGGTTCTATCTACCGCACCACGACGCATTTCAGGAGACGAAGAATCGCCGCATGTACACGTTCATCATAGGTCTGAACGATGGGTACGAGGGCGGGGAGACCGCGTTTCCGAATCTCGATCGAAAATACAAGCTCAAGCAGGGTGACGTCCTCATGTTCGACACGCTAGACAACTACGGGATGATAGCCTCGGATGCCCTTCACGCGGGGTTACCGTTGGACACTGGTGAGAAATGGATCGCGAATTTGTGGGTGCACACGTATCCGTATAAAGCAGACGCGTGATTCATGAGTAATGACGCTCGACGTTAAAGAGCTCGCACAGAGAATCTGGGACGAGCTCGGTCCAGGGTACAGCGAACGGGTGTACCACAACTGCATGGAGGTGTTGTTGCGGAAGAACGGCACACCCTACGAATCGGAACGCATCATCCCGATCTGCTTCGATGGGCACACGGTTGGGAATTTACGAGCGGACATCATCGTGAATTCCGAATTGGTTTTGGAATTCAAGGCGGTGGCGAAGCTCACGGATGCGGCGGAGACGCAGGCGTGTCAATACCTTCGACTCTTGGGTCTGACGAAGGCGTGCGTGATTAATTTTGGGAAGGAGTTGGAGGTCAAGAACGTCGCGCTGTTGTGAAAAGCCACATGTGCTCGGGGCGAGGTTCGGGACTGCCCGGGTCGAAGTTCATGTCACCCAAATATTTATTTTGTCGCACGTACCCGAATTCTTCGAGGAATTTGGGAATCGGGCTCTTGTCGTAGCCGTGGATCTCGATCAGAAGCATGGGTTGGTGTTTCGCCAAGGTCTTCACGGCACCCTCGAGGACTTCCATCTCGTGATGTTCGACGTCGATCTTGATGATGGATGGGGTGCCGTGATACACGTCGTCCAAGCGGTCGCGCACGGCGGGGATGGGGTCGGTGCCGTAATCGACCAGGGACGTCCCACCGTAGTTCATCAACCCGTGTTCTTTGGGCGGAAGGTGTAACTCACACGCACCTTTCCCCGAAGAAAGGGCGATCGGGTGCACGGTCACCGCGTGTCGGAGTGCATTCTCTGCCACGTTCTTCCTCACCACCTCGTGGAAGACCGGTTCGAACGCGTGCACGGGTCCGTAGTCCGAGAACATGAGGGTGTTGTACCCGATGTTCGCCCCGATGTCCAATATGTCGGTGTTTGGTTTGTAATGTCCGATGATATCGCGTCGCATCCACCCGTCCCATTCGTGTCCCGCGGCGATCGTTCGTCCGATGTATAAATCGTCGCGAATCACGTGTACTTTGTAGCGCCCGTTGTCGACGAGTCGAGTCTCGACGTTGAACGTCATCTAAGATTTCGATTGCATAAAAATTACAAATCCTGGGCGCACGCATCGGTCGCGCCGTCTTCTTGGGATTCTTTTCGAGCGTTCATCGCGAGTAATAAGAAAGGCAACACCCGAGCGATGTCTCGCCATTCGTTGCTGTTTTCGATGTAAAATTTTTCGGGGTCCGCGAGTCCTTCGGTGAGGATTTCCTCCGCGCGTTTCATGTGAAATTTAGCTTCTTGCACGCAGTACGCCGTGTATTTGTCCATTACTACAAATCGAGGTGCTATTCTTTAACAGGTGGGTACGTACTGCCACTTGAGATCCCCACAAATGAGTTCCCAAATTTTGTCCTGTACGGTGAGCTTCTCCCTGGATTTCAGCAAACTGAAATATGGCAGAAGGTGATCCTCTTCGAGGAGTTCGAGACACTTGTACGTGACGAAGCTGTAGGACAGGAAATTCTTCCTGTTCGGCGCCACCTTCGTGACGTGCCTGTCGAACGGCTCTTGGATCAGGGCAAACATCTGACGGAGTTGTTCCTCTAGATACTGACTGAGCTTGGGTGGTTGCACCCCGGTGATCATGCTACAGATGGTCGGCACGTGTTCGAAGTATTTGTTGTACCGACACTTTTTCAAGATCCCCCGAACCCGCGGTTGATTGATTTCTTCGCACGAAACGATTTTCATCTTCTTCAGTTCCGCGCGCACGGCGTCGATGACTTCGTCGGGTATGCGAGTCTGTTCCTGCGCCTGAAACGCCGAGATGTATTCGTTGAAATGATTCTGGCGCTTGTACGAGTACACGACGATCTTCGACGTTTCTTGTTCTTCCCTGAACGTCAACTCCTCGCTCATGATCTGCTGCTTGCACACGGCGCCACACTTTTCGCACACTAATTCACTCGTGTCCGGGAACCACACGAGTTTGCTCTCCGGGTCGTCCTCGTCGCACACTCGACACTGATCGGTTATTTTTTCGACCGGTCGTGGAAGATTTTCCCGTTCGACGTCGATGAGGTAATCCAGGTAGATGTCTTTGCGCTGCAGACCTCTGGTCTCGGTGACGTTGAATATGTTGTCGTCGTTGGTCGTCGACGCCTCGGGGTGTTCGTCGTCGTCGTCGGCGTACGCCTTCATGAACGGCATGCATTTGATGATGTAGTCGCTCATGGCGTCCTCGTGCATCTTTCTGTTCGTGGGATCCTGTTCGATCCGGTCGCGAAAATCGGCGATCTTCCGGTCGTATGAGGTTAAAAAATTCCCATTCATGTTAAACTAAATGATGTTGAATCTTTTAACTTACGCATGGGGACTGTATCGACGACTGACCACCCCGAGAGATTATGAAATTTACCACGAAGATCTCGAGTACTACGTCGACCCGTCCGTGAAGTATCAAGTCGATGATCCGTTTTGGACGTGTGAGAGTCGTCATTGGGCGTCGATGCACGCCATGTACTCGGACGTGCGCGGTAAGAAATACCGAAACACGGACGTCCCACAGTGCGTGACCAAATTCATCATCCGCGTCAAATATTGGTACCACGGGCGCAAGTACACGTTCATCACGGACGACATAAACTACACGTTCCCACCGACCAAGGACGCCACCGGAAGCATGGTGTTCGCCATGCCAATCGTGCACGCGTGCTTGCTCGACCACGACGACAAACCGGTTCGAGACGTCACGACGAAAATCAAGCGCATCGCCGGTCCGAGATATGATTTCCACAATCAACGAGTCGCGATTCGAGACGTACTATTCTTCGATGAAGACGCGTTGAAGTGTGATTTTCCAAAAATTAAAGTTACAAACGCGCTCGGTCAGAGCTCGATCTCGTCAACGCTCACGGATTACACGACTAATCTGAGTCAATTTTGCTAGCCAAGTAGAACGATAATGAACCAAGACAAGCCACGTTATACACAATCTTCAAAAATCGATTCTCCTTTTCCTGCATGAGTTGCATGGAACTGCACATGCTCGCACTCTTGGCGAAGATGTTCAGGTACTTGAGCGAGAACAACCCGGACAGTTTTTCATCGATCGTCTCCACGGTTTCGATTTCCGTGTCCTGGGACGCGAAGTCGCCCTCGCACTGAAATCGAATGCGATTCTTCTCGCGGGTGATGACGATCTCGCCGCTCGAGACGTGGTTCATGTCGCGCAGCAGACGTTGGAAATCCACACTCGGGAGCGTGGTGATGATGTTCATCGCGATTTCGGGAAGAGTGATTCGCGACTCGTTGATGTCCAACAATTTCAGCGCGAACTCGGTCTTGCTTTTCTTGTCCTGGGATTCGATGGTGATGTTCAGAAACTCCTTACTCGTGATCGCGAGCTTGAGTACGTCGTTGCTCGATATCGTTTTCAGCAGTTTGAAACAGTTCGCAATGTTCACGCCCGCGATGATTTCCTCTTCGTCGCAGACATATTCTTCGAAATTCGAGGCGTGGAGTTGAAGGTCGATGAGCGACGTCCTCGCGGTGTCCAGACACGTGATGAAGACCCCCGACGGACGGAACATGATGTTCACATCGTTCAGGATGTCCTTCAGCGTCTCGAAGGTCGATTTGAAAGCACTCGCTTGAACGGTCGTCAAGCGCACGGGCATGATTCTTCTACTTCGTCTGCGATCGTACTCTTTATGTCTGGTACTGAACCGCCTGTACTTGTTTTTTAATTTTTGCTTCAATCTCGGGTGTCATGGGTGCCGCCAGAGACGTGCCGTAATCGTCCAGACAAAACAAATCGCCGTCTTCTTCGCCGTCGATGCTCACACCGCACGTACCTCTGAGCGAACAGTTTGTGATTTCGTCGGGTGGCAACAGACTCCGAAGCCACGCCTTGATTTCCTGACCAACGAGGAATTTTTGGTTCTTCGTCAGAAGCGTCGGCACTCGGGTGATTTGATTTCTGTAGTGAGGGGGTATGGGCTGGGCGTGAATGTTGTGATAACTCACGAGCGACTTCAGCGCGGGGTGTTTTTGAATGAACTCGATGATGTCGTTGCAATGCTCACACTTTGGACTGTAGAGGAGGAGGGACATGCTCTGATATATCGGTCGAGATTTTCTCAAAAAAATTTCACGCGTTAGGTTATAATGAATTGGTGGGTCATCGCACTCATCGTGCTCGTTGTGTACGCGATCACCACCATGCAACCCAGGACGGAGGGCTATCGAGAGATGTTCGGGTTCGCCGGACACCAACAGCGCGAACAGATCAGATTCAAGGATCCCGCGTACAACGTGTCGTCCTTGCGACAGACCGAGGCGAAGGTCACGAACGACATCATGAATGAGCTCGTCACGAAGACGCTCGCGGAGATTCAAAACCGCACCGGTGCGTGCTGTCACATCATCGAGACCACCGCGTTGAAGTATTACACCGGCGCCAACAACGTATACAAGGTGCAATTCATGTGCGTGGAGACGGGTGGATTCCCGTACGCGTTCTCCGTCGCGGCGACGCTCGTGATGAAGGGCGACATCGCGACCGTGGTGTCTCTGCGCTCGCAACCGTTGGACTCGGAATCCCCGTCGAACGTGAACGCCTTTGAAAACGTCGCGGGGTCGGGTGCGGAGTTTTTAGATTTCGAACTCGTTCAGGACATGTCGCAGATCAACCTTACGAATGAGTTTAATATGGTCAAAAATAAATTAGTTCAATAATTAGGATGCTCTTAGATGAGATACGTAAGATTGACGAAAAGAAGCTCCAACTGAAGAAGGAGTTGTACAAGAACATTTACGACCAGTTCGAGCGAAAGATACGTCGCGCGGTTCAGATGGGACAGAAAAGCACCGTCCTGCGAGTGCCAGGGTTCGTCGTCGGGTATCCACCGTTCGACGTCGAGGCGGCGGCGCGTTACTTGCACAGACAGTTTACCAGGGGTGGGTTCGAGGTACAGGGCGTGACGACCACGGATTTGCTCATATCGTGGGACGTGCGCAAGAAGAAATCACACAAGAACGTCACCACCGAGGACGACGACGCGAGTGAATTCCCATCACTCATGAATCTTAGGAAGATTGCGAACCAATGGAGGAACGCGTGAACCCAGGGCTTTTTATCTCTGCGAACAGATTAAAATGGACATCAACGTGCTCGTCGAAGCGAAGCGTGAATACACGAACCAGCTGTGTTTGATCATGATTCCTCATTTGATCAACGCGTTTCAAGACATGTACGAGGAAGCTGTTCGCGAATCAAAAAATCGCAAGCCGCTCATCATGTTCCAAAAGTATCTCAAGGAGGTTCCCAATTTCAGCTCGAGCATGTCCCAAAAGCACGCGGCGGAAATCACCGCTCGATGCAATTGGTTCAACGATTTGCTCGCCGCGGTATTCGTGTCGAGCGTGAAGATTTTGTCGTCCGTGCGCCTTCGCCCGGAGACTGGAAAGAAGATTTCGGTCAAGGTGCCGACCGAGGAGATTTTCGTCCAGAGCGTGTTGAACGCGTGCGCGAAGAACCTGTACCGCGATCCTTACATTTACCACGAACAGATGAGCGAGTACGACAGGGATGATCAGTTGACGAAGCGATACACGACTGCGATCGAAGACACCGTCAAGGACTTGTTACCGGTTCAGCAGATTCTGTCGACGTACATGCACAACGACACCACGAGTGATGATCGCGAGATCGATCTCGGTGCGGAAGTTCAGGACGAAGACCCCGAAGAGGTGGAAGATCACGAGGAAGAACTCGACGACGCCGAGGAATTGCCGATGCAAGACGTTCCAGCACCCGAACTGGAACCCGCGGTGCCGCAGTTGCAGGAATTCAAGGACATTCACGGCGTGACCACCCAGAACTCGACCCTTCCGCCGGAAATGGATCACGAAGAAGAACCACATGCCGCCGAACAGCCGATGGATCAACAGCCGATGCGCGTCGCCACCCCTGCACCGCCAGCACCGATGGCACAGCCGTCGTCGTTCTTCGACGACGCCCCGGACACCCGAGTAAAAAAACCTAACTACATGTAACAATGGAACTCAGCGAGGCTCTTCGCGACCCGATGTCCGCGGCGATGATCGGCGGTCTCATCACGGCTGGCTACATTCACGTCAAGGCGAAGATGAACAACGAAGGCGTTCTTCAGACGCACCAGTACACGAAACCCGCCGTGCTCGTGGCACTCCTCGTGTATTTTATCGTCAGTCAGGGCGTGGGTGCGAAAGAATCTATCAGCACTGAACCGTTCTGAAGTTAAAGATTTGTGCACACTACAAATCACAATCAAAACACCATGGCGTCCGTTGGTGCCTTTGTGCAGATGATGGAAGATTTTCTTACCGAACTCTCGAAACTTTTCCCGGAAGAAAAGGGGATCACGAAGTTCATGACCCAATTCGATCTTCTCAAAAGCACCAACCCGAGGAAATGCGTCGAGACCTACATGACCGGCATCGCGCCGTACGTGGGACTCATCACCTCCAAGGACGAAACTTTATTCCAGGAACTCGAAAAGAGCGAGTACCTCAAGGATCTCAAATTGTCCAAGAATTGGTCATCCATCAGTGAACACTCGAAGGGATGCGTCTGGCAGTATCTTTCGACGCTGTACATGCTCGGCACGACCATCGTGAGCATTCCGTCCGAGACGTTGGCGGCGATCGAAAACATCGCCAAGGACTGCGCGAATAAATTGGAGAATTCCGAAGGAGGAGGTCTCGATCAGGACGCATTGATGAAAGCGATGAGCAACATGCTCGGAGGCATGATGAAGCCTCAATAAATAAATCTTAGTGATATGTAATATGACTACCTGGTTCGAGTCACCTAAGGAACTTGTGAGAGCCGACCGCGTGTCCCAGTTCTGGCCAAACTCCAGTCAGCACCCAGCCGATCGCGTGAACGCCGCCTCGAGGTTTATCATCTACGCTGCGTGCGTTCTGTATCTCATCAGACGCGACGTGAGAATTTTCGTTCTCGCCGCGACGTGTTTGGGTGTGTTATACGCCATGTTCAGGAACGACATGGTCACGAGTCCGGTCGGCTACCCGACGACGTCCGGGGAGAACGATCACTTCGCGTGTGAGATGCCGACGCCGGAAAACCCAATGCAAAATCTCATGATGCACGAATACACCGACAAACCCAATCGCAAGCCGGCGTGCTATTACCCGACCGTGAAGCCGTTCGTCGACAGAATGATGGACGACACGTTCAAGTTCGGTCCGGGGCGTAGCAGAACCCCGCTTCCAGAGCATCAGAGAAGATTCGCGGCGCGTCAGTTCGTCACCGCACCCGTGAGCACGCTCCCAGGTGACCAGACGGCGTTCGCGGAGGCGTTGTACGGCACCAAGGGTGGTCCAATGTGTCGGTCGCACCCGGAAGCGTGCAGCCCGAACATGCGAGGCACGCAACTCGAGGCATTCAGCGGGTTGCACATGAGTGGTGCGCGTCGATAAAAAATAATCACGTATAACATATATGGCGCAACAACTCCAGCCCGGACTCAAGCTCGTGGACGACGCGGGATCGCTTCCGGCGCAGCCCGCCACGGATTCCTTCTTTGCCTACCCCCAAAGCAGCAACTTGAACTACGGCGTCCGCCCGAACGCGTTCTTGTACGGCACCGCCCCGGCGATGTTCGGCAAGGGCGCACCCGCTCGTTACATCGAGACGGACGATCAACTCCGCCCACAGTCGACGAAGACGTTCAACAAGAAATTTGCGGAACCGTACAGACAGCAACTGCACCCACTCATGAACGTCGATTGCAAACTTCCTTTGCGCACCGTGGATTTCGAACCCGCGAGCAGCCGTGCCCAACTCCAGAACAATCTTTTCGATCAGCGCTATCAAATTAGAAAATAATAATGTTGCCAATTAATAACAGATGGCGGATCCCCTGTCTCTCCTCGCAGTGGCAGCTTTGGTCTACACGGGACGACAACTTTCCGAAAAATCGGAACCGCCCCAGAATGCACCACAGCCTCCGCTTCTCCAAGAAGAGCAAGAAGAAGAAATCGAGGTCGAAGATGGTTTAGATTACGACCTAGGAAAGCGTGAAATGGGGAGCTTCGCCACGGTCGCTCCACAAAAGCGAAGCTCGGGTGGCGAGATGTTGGAAATGCGAAACCGCATGTACGACACCGGTCGCATGGGGAACGTGTCTCCAGTGGAGCGTCAGCTCGTCGGTCCTGGCTTAGGTTTGGACGCGAACACGCCCGCGATGGGGGGCTACCAGCAGCTCTTCCGCGTGATGCCCGAAAACGTCGGCGCGTACAGACTCACGACCCTTCGCGGTGGCGCCGGTCCGGCATTCGATCACACCGGGGGTCGATCCAGACAGGCGTCCATCGTCCAGAACAACAGACCGGAGAAGACCGCGTTCCTTCCCGATCGCCTTCCACCCACGGCTGGTCGCGCGGCGGTCACGGCGAACGTGGTCAGGAGCGAACACGAAAAGACGAAGCGGACGACGAACCGAAGTCAAACCGGCATGCGCGCGGATGGTTTGGACAAGGGCGCGGCGAAGCGTTTCATCAGCGCACAGACCGTGCCACAACTCCCAACGCGTTTCAAGAGCGACGCCAACACCGATCCGTTTTGGCACGTCAACAACCCACAACCGGGCATTCATTCGTTCCACGGTGGCTACACCGTATCTCCCGCGGCACAGGCTGTCGCGAAGACGAACGAGGAACTCATGCGCTTGGGGATGCGTCCGGAGGACAAGCGCGGCATGGCGGGTCGCGTGAACAATCCGGGTCGGATGAACGTCCGAGGTCATCCGTCGCAACAAGGCGGTGCCCTCACGACGGTCCGAGCGGACGTCAACTCCGGTCGATTCAACGCCGCGAACGGGGCGTGGACCCAAGACTACAAGCGACCGATGTTCCAAGACCTCAACGCGTACAAGGGGAACGCCAACCCGTACGCGTCGCCGAACGCACTCGATCTCGCCAAGCGACAGCTCGTGCAAAATCCGTTCGCGCACACGCTGTCCGCAAATTAATTCCGAATATACTTCATCATCATGTTTGAGCGTCTGACGCAATATTTTAAAGCACGCCACCCCGCGCTCTACACGAGATCCATGAGCTACATCTGGGGTGAGTGAAGTGATCTTACTAACATTTATAATCTCCCTAAATGTTAGATGGATCAGACCGCGTTCACAGTGGACGTCGACAGTGGCGAAAGGGATCCCGTGTTGTACAGCACCGCGAACGATTACGTCGTGCCACTCAAGACACCCCTGTACGACGTGACTAAGATCGAGCTCGTGTCGGCGAGGATTCCACACCAATCCGTCGTGCACGATTACAACAACACATTCACGATCGAGATCGACGCCCTCGCCTCGGACGGCATCACCACAGTACCCGACGCCGGGTCGTACGACATAACCCTCACCGACAGAGAATTCAGCAGCGGCACGGTGTTGAAGGATCACGTGTTAGCTCGGATAGTGGCGGCTGGGATAACCACCGTGGATCTGGTGGAGTGGCGATCGACGAGGCAATCGTTGAAATTTTCAAACGTCGCGTCCACGGGTGGTCTGAGTTACAATTACACATTCAAGTTCAACACTGGTGTCGACGGGTGGTCCACGACGACGAAGAATCGCACCACACCCAATCAAGTCATGGGATTCACGGCGGCGGATCAGCAATCGATCGATGGCGTGATCGATCAGGAGGGTCGGGTCAATTTCGAACACGCGACGAAGATGTACGTGTTGAAGATTTCCACAGGGTCTGACGAATTCAATCAAGACTGTTACACCGACACGCCGTTCTACACGGGCACGCTCCTGAACACGACCGTCGATCCGAGCGAACAATTCATGTTCTATTCGGGTCAGGATGACATCATCTTACATGAGTTCATTCGAGGACCACAAAAAGCCGTGGACACGCTGAGAATACAGTTCTTCAGTCGAGAGAATAACAAACTCGTGCCGTGTGACTTCCGATCGCAAGATCACGCGTTGAAATTCAAGATCACGGGAAACCTCGATCGCACCCTGAGCCTGCCGAAGGTGGTCGAAGAGGACGTGCTGGAACTGCCGCCACCAATAAACATTCCGGGATTGAACGGACGTGTTTATGACTGGAAAAAGTATGTTCCTTTGGTTGTGATTCTCTTCATCGGATTTGTCCTGATAAAGATGCTTAGCGCGTGAGCGCGAAGGTCGGTTGTTGCGGCTTGGTCACGCGCTTGGACATGCGAGACACGGTCAAGAACACCAACACGGACAAGAGCGTCGTGAGAAGGGCGGTGATCGCGTTTTGTGCCAAACCGTTTTGGCGACCCGGGATGATACGGGTGACGGCGAATCGCGCGAGATCAGCCCACGAAATAGCCGCCGCGAAGGCGAAGCCACCGACGAGAGAGTTCAAAGATTGAGCTTCAACTTCTTGGGCAACGAGGACGACTTGCTCTTGAGCAGACATGGGTGTAGTATATAGATCGTGGAGAAAAAAAATACTCACTCTGGGAGCAAAGGTTCCTTCGTGATAATTTTTTTGTATTTCACAACTCTCCTGGTGCTCGTGGACGCCGCGACGACGCCGTCCTCCTCTTCCTCCTCTTCGTCTGAATCTTCCGAATCTTCCGACGAAGAAGAGTCCTCGACTAAGCACTTGAAACTCGCGGACGACGTGTCGTACCCCTGGGGTTCGTCGACTCTACCCCATGAAGTGCTCATTACTATTGATCGCATTAAAAAGATATTGTTCAGCAGGCGATTCTGGATTCCACTCACCCCACGTGTCCACCGCCTGATTCACCCTGGTGAATGTGTCGTCGTCGCCGTCGTATCTCGTGAATCCATCTTCGTCCGTCTCTTCGACGATGTCGATGTCGTCGTCGTCGTCGTCCCCGTCGTCGTCCCCGTCGTCGTCCCCGTCGTCGTCGTCGTCGTCCTGAATGATCGATCCGATGTGTTCTCCGACGGTGTAGCGAGCACAATACTTGAGAGCGTACTCGAAATCCTTCGCCGTGATCGTGTCCCTGCCACACGCGCCGCAGTACTGCGCGGCTAAGATGAACGACTTTTCCATGACAGGGGTGATGATGTCTATGGCTGTTTGTTCAAAATCCATACTTATCTGTTATCGTCAAATAAAGTTCGTCCATATCCCCCGTCGACGCGCAAGACGTTCGTGGACACGGCGATCAATCGTATCTGTCTGGAATAATTCGGATTCGGGTGAAGGACCAAGTCGACCAATTGATCCTTTATGAAAGACATGTTGACCGCCCCGGACGGCGTGTCCTTCTCGGGTTCGAGCGCCCACGAGTAACTGTAGAATCTTCTGATCAATTGGGTCTTACTGTGATGCATGCCACCCATGACCGCCTTGAGGAACAGCGCGTTCCCGGTGATCGTGTCCAAAACCGGTGTCCCATCGAACGTCAGACTCATGCTCTTGAGATGTTCGTACAACACAAGACCATCTTCGGCGGTGTATTTTCCATATCCAGTGCCACTGTTGGTGGTGATGTTGTCGAAGTCCAGTGGCGAACAGAACTGCAATTCCTGACCCAAGTCCTCGCGTTGAATCACACACAGGAGCTCCTTGACCGGATTCGTGAACGAGGTGCGCACGCGCGTCGTGGTCACGCCCGCGGCGACCGTAAATATCTCTCTCTGGTATTGGTGAATCACGTAATCCACGGGTGTGTGCTGAAGTTTCAAGCGTTCGAATTCGTCCACGAAGACCACCTCGGCATCGAGCGTGAAGTCCACGAGATGGATTGGACTCGAAAGCGTCGGTCGCGTGGCGTTGTCCACGTCGGGGTCTGCGCTGATGTTTTGATAGGACACGACGAGTGGGGCGTAGTCTCGAAGCTTGACCTCGACGAACACCTCCTGTTTGTAGAGCGCGCACAGGGGCACGGCGAGGTGCGGCTTCATGTAAAACCAAAACGGGAGGTCGACGATCCATTTCGTTTCAGTCGTCGCTTGGCTTCCGAGGTAATACAAGATGGATTTGCTTCCGACTCTCGTGCCCGCCGAGCGGATCGGGTATTTTCCAATCAATTGCGCGAGCGCGTTCTGTTTCGTCTGCGTGACGTGATGTTCACTGTGTATGGTCAATTCGTCACTCGTCAACCGCTGAATCACGACGTCGCCCATGATGAAATCCACGCGTTCGATGATCGCGTGTCCTATGGATTCGACGTATCCAGTCGCGGATCGATTCGTCCGCGGTAACGTCATCCTGAATGCGAGATTCGTGAGCACGTCCCCGATATTCGATGCGAGCCTGAAGCGAATCGTCTGCCCGAAATCGGGTTTACCCTCGCCGAGATGTTGCAGATTTACAGTCTGCATGGCGAACGCGGTGTGTTTGTGAAATAACTCCTTGAACGGCGTGTATTCTGGGTCATCGATCAAGTACGAATCTCTCGACCCTTCGCCAGAAACCTGGAGCTGAGTTCGACCAGCCATTCTACTATTAGCGATCAGAATTTTAAACCACAAATCCCATCGGACACGGTGAGGACGTTGTAATTCTTCGCCAACACTCGAACGATGTTGTCGTACCCGGCGTACGCGGGCTCCTGTCGGATCTGAACCTTGAGCAACTGGTGCGCCACGCGACTGAAATTCACCTGACCCGTCGGGTAGTACACCTCGGGTCGAAGCGCCCAACTGTACACCCCGAAACACCCCTGGATGGTGTGGTTGAAGACGATGTCTGGATCGGCGTCGGGGGCGACCTCGATCGTGGACACGGTCTGAATGATCGGACAATTCACGTGACGTCGAAGAGGTATCTCGTAGGTGAGGTATTTGTAGTCGTGATCGAAGACGACCTCGTTGTTGAAGCGCAACTCGACCCGTTCGATTTGGTTCAGCGTGCTCGGAAAATTTGCCACCACGGACGCCTTACTCCGCGAGAGGAAATACATTTCCTTCACGGGATGCTCGAATTTCAACAACACGCTCTTTTCCGTCGCGCCGTACGGGATCTCGAATTCCGCCTTCTGGAGCTGGGTGATGCAGTAGTGCAGCGGAGTCGTCTTGTAATAATTGCGTTCGTCGTCGCCGACGTACGCGAACTCGCAGTCCAGACTCATGTTTTTGATCTGTGCGGTGACACCCGGGACGTAGCCATAGAAGATCATCTCCGACAGCGGTCGGAGCTTCAATCGGACTTCGACGATCTGTTTCGTGAGCGCTACAGTTGGAATGCTCAGAGCGCTCGTTCGATGAAAATAGAAGGGGATGTCCAGAAAATACGTGTACTGACCGGTGTACGACAGAAAATTCCCGTGCCCTGAAAGGAAATACTCAGTCTGTTCGATGTCGTCCGACGTCATCGTGAGTTGCGAATTCATGTAAATGTATTCGCCTGTGATACGCTCGATCGTTTGCGACCCGATCACGAGGTCTGCGTACTCGATCAAGTGACTGATCACACTTGGTGGGTAATAATTATTGTTCCACTCGTCCGAGAAATCGGGCTTTGGATCGGTCAGGGTCACGCGGAGCGTCATGTTTCTGATGAGATCGCCGCGACTTGGATCTATCAGGGCGGTCACGTGCTTACCGAAATCAATCGAGCCACCGCCTTCGAATGGAATCTCGATTTGCTCGACGCTGAAAGGCGTGCTCCTTTTGTACCGCTTCAGGAAGTGACTGTACGACGGTTTGCCGACGAGCCAGCCATCGAGCGAACCCGTGGCTGCTAATTTCAATCTGCCGACTGTCGACATCTACGATTAGCTCACAAAAGTTTTCGCGTCAGAGTCGGCACATTCTTTGCGTGACACATAGTAGTATGAGCATGAACCTGCAACTCAAGCGATTCAACCCGAAGACGATGCCCGACGACGCCGTGTGTGTTTTCGTGGGCAAGCGTCGCACGGGTAAATCACAGCTCCTCAAGGACATGATGTATCACAAGAGATACATCCCGGCGGGGGTGGTGCTGTCGGGCACGGAAGAAGGGAACTCGTTCTTCGGGGCGTTCGTGCCGGATTTATTCGTGTACGGGGACTACGACAAAGAGGCGCTCGAACGGGTCGTCGCTCGTCAAAAGACCATGATCGCGAAGAATAAGTGCCAACCCGCGTTCGTCGTGCTCGACGACTGCATGTACAATCCATCGTTCCTCAAGGACAAGATCATTCGTCAATGTTTCATGAACGGTCGACACTGGAAGCTGTGGTTCGCGCTGACCTTGCAGTACTCCATGGATTTACCACCCAGTCTGCGCGCGAATTGCGATTACGTGTTCGTGTTGCGGGAGAACGTGCTGGCGAACAGGGAACGTCTGTGGAAAAATTTCTTCGGGATCGTGCCCACGTTCGACATGTTCTGTAAGATTCTCGACGCGACGACGGAAAACTACGAGTGCTTGGTGTTGGACAACACGTCCAAGTCGAACAAACTCACGGATTGTATATTCTATTACAAAGCGGATTTGCGTAAAAATTTCAGAGTAGGGTCGCCTAAGTTTTGGAGCATACACAAGAAAATGTACAACCCGTCGCACGCGAACGCCACCCAGGACGATCCTCGAAAGGCTGATAAGAAGACGGCGCTGAAAATTACGAAGAAAAAATAAGGCACCAATCACAGAACAATGAGCGATTCAATTTCAAGCGTGAACCTCGCGGACGATTCAGAATACGTGTCCCTGTCCGTGGACACGACGAAACCGCCACCGTCGACGTCGACGTCGAGCGTGCGCCAAGCCGAAACCACGACAGCGTTTGTGCAACAAGAAAAAAATCTCTTGCAACATCAAACTGGAATGATGGATTCAACGCCTATCAGCGATCTTGTCATGGAAGACGGTGGTTTCATGGATCAACAACAACCGATGCTTCAGCAGCAGCCGAGAATGCAGGGTCTGCAAATGCAAGCCCCGGCGCATGGACACATGATGCCGATGATGCCCCAACAACAAGAAGAAGCCGTCAAGCCGGAGAGCAAGAACTTCATGAATTTGACGGACGATCAACTGATCGCTCTGGTGGCGGGCGTCGCCGCGAGCATCGCCATCAGTAAACCGGTTCAGGACAAATTAGTGACCAGCGTGCCGAACTTTTTGGACAACGCCGGATCTCGCTCGATGATCGGCTTAGCCGCCACGGGCGCGGTCGCCGCACTCGTGTTCTACATCGCGAAGTCGTACGTGGTCAGTCGCTAATGTGTTCACCGCAGAATTGCGTCGGACCATCGATGCGTTCGTAAATGCCTAGACTGACGCATATCTTGGTCAGGTCCTTGTAATTGGACCAAAACAACTCGCTGTGATCGTACACGTCCACGGTGCAGTGTGCGAGTTCGTGAATCAACACGTGGAAGATCTCATTCGGTCCCCCCTGCAAACACAGCGTTATGTTCGCGCCCTTATTGGTGTTGTACCCGACCGTGTCGCTGAGGGTGTGAAACGCAGTCAGGGGTTTGGGATCCCACAACATTCGGAATCGGAGATTATTCGTCGATCGAAGGTGGTCGCGAAGGATCTTGTACCTGCGACGCACTTCCACGAGTTGGGGTGGTTCGCGAGTGCGAGTGAGAATCATGACGTTCACGGCGACGAGCAGGGGCAAGAACATCCTTACTTATTAAACACAAATAAAAATTTACTGTACATCTGTGAGATCCTCGCCCCCTGTAGGGGTTCCCACATGTGTAACCGAAATCCCGCGTTCTCCAACGACGTGATCAACACGTCCGAGTAACACACCGGTTCCGATTTAGGTCCGTCGTCGTAGAACGGCACCCCGGCTAACTGCACGAACAACTTCTCGCCAAAGTCACCGTTTCCGTGTGGCAATCGCATTTTGAAAAAGTTTCCCTCCTCGTCCGTGTATGGCGTCATGGAAAGGATCCGACGGCTGTCGGGTATGACACCGACGAGCGTTCCACCCCTCTTCACGCGCTTCTTGATCTCTCGAATCGTCGACTCGAAGAGTTCCCTGGTTTGGAAACAGTAATGCAAACTGAAGTTGTACACGATGACGTCGAAGACTCGTTTGGGTGCGGCGTGTATGTCGCCGTGATAAAAGTTGACGCGACGCATGTCCAAGTTTTTCGCACGCTGTCGCGCCTCGACCAACGCGGACTCGTCCGGATCGCACATGTTCAAATTCGTGACCCCAGCGGTTTTATATTTCGGAAGGTCGCCCCCGAACCCACACCCGACGTCCAACACGTGACACTCGGGCGTGCACGCGAACGCGATGAGCTCGCGCTTGACGAGGTTGTGATGCTTTCGAATCGCCTCCATGTCTTACTACTGTAACACAAATCCAAGTTCGTTGTTTTTCAGCGGTCGGTCGAGTTTCCAATTGTACAGGTAGTAATGAAGGGCACCCGTGCCACGAATGAATCGACGCGCGGTGAGCTCCTCTTCCGAGAACGGCGCGTCCAGACAGTTCAAGACGTCGAACCCGGCGTTCTTCGCCAGGATCGTCGCGTCCCAGAGGGCACCTTCGCCCACGGCGTGAAGCACGTCGGCTTGCCTGTTCACGACGCCGTTCGCACCCCTGTATCCAACCTCGAACAGACAGACGAATTTTCCCTCGCCGACGAACACGTGCGGGAGTTTCAGTACACGCTGGACGTAATCCTCGTCGACGCACCTGCACAGTCGAAGACTTTGCGCCTGCGTTCGCAGTATGTTGAGAATGTCTTCGGCGTCGTCCTGTGTCGCGCGGTGAAGCGGTGACGTCCCGTGCACGTCGAACATGCGCGCATTCGGTCGGTCGGTCTGGTAGAACCCTGATTTTATGAGATTTGGAATGTTAAGTAATCGATGCCACGAGTGCGTGGTCGCCACGGGTGATGGCAGTTCTTGCACGGCGGTGAATATTCCCTGATAGATACCTCGACACGCCTCGCGACGAGCGAGCTCCTTGATCAATAACGGCGCGAGACGTTTGCCTCGTACTTTTTTCGACACGCATAGAAACGTCACCTCCACCGTGGACACGCGCACACCGTCACACATCATGTGCGACGGACGACCGGCGATGAAGCCTACGAGTTTGCCACCCTTTCGTAACGCGATATTCCAGTACGGGTCGGCGTGTAACACCCACTCGACGAGTTCTTTGGAATATTCCATGCCGGATTCGTCGTCGGTCAGGTAGTGCGCCGAGAGGAGGTTTCTTAGTTCGTGCGTCTGACACGTCGACCACTCGTATCCTTCGGGTAGGACCACGGGTGATTCGTCCGCGTCTCGGGTTTGGGTGTCCTTTCCCATCGGTTGCGTGTCCCAGAATTCGTGCACCATTGTGTATTGGTTTGTGTGCGTCTTTTTAAATTAAAGAAAAAGCCACAAGGTATTGTACAAGGAAAAACAATGAGCCTCCTCGAACAAGACTACGATCTTCCGCCGGGACAACTTTTCGCATGCATCTCCGTCGTCGGACCCGACACGCCGCAGCGCTCGGACAATTTTGCGGTGAAAATCCGCGGAGTGTTCGGCACTCGCGACGAAGCGGCAAAGCACGCGGAACGGATTCAAAAATCTGACAGCACGTTTGACATTTACGTCGCCGACGTCGGGAAATGGCTCTTGCTTCCGCCACCGAAGGACATCGAGGACAGTCATTACGCCAACGACAAGCTCGAAGAGATGTTCTCCGCGTACAGAGAGAATCAAATTCAGGCTAAGAAGATGTTCGAGGAAAGAAAACGGAACATGATCGAGCGTCCGGATGGCAACTACATCGTCCCGGGTGACGAAAACAGCGCCTATTACACCAAACCGGACGAACCACCGATCAGTCACCCGTCGGACGTCGTCGACAAACTCAAGGTCGAACACCCCGATTGGGACATGCCCAAGCTCATCACCGAAGCCGACAAGATCGTCGCCGAGGAGATCGAGGCGCGCAAGAAGGCACGCGAAGCCGAAGCCGAAGCCGAAGCTGAAGCCGAAGCCGAAGCCGCTCCGACCGAGGAAGTCGCTCCGACCGAGGATGCGGAATAATTTTATAACGTAATTGTAATGAGTGCTATTTCAATCATACTCAATGTCGTGACCCTACTCATAGTTTTTTACGCAATCATGATCCATGGTGACGCGCTCGATATAGACAGGAAAGACAAGGCGATCTCGGCGAGTGAAGTGATGGAGGAAAACACCACCGATCCACTCGTGGTGGGACGAGGCTATTTCAGGGACAGTGAAAAGTTTGGACGTATAGGTAAATTTACAGGAAATGACCTAGGGGTTCCGGAAGATAACTGGACTAATCATCGTCTTGCCCATGAAGAATCCTAGAAGAAACGCCACGAACGCCATCAGGTACGTGTTCTTATCGAGCGACGTGATGTCGAACTGTTGTGTCTGCGTCGGCTGTGAATGCTGACTGTAATACATCTGTGGTGGTGGTGGTTCCATGTACATGTGCGATGGGTGTTGCATGTAGTCATCTATGGGCGAACTGTCCTCGTAGTGCTGATGTTGTTTCTCGGATGATGGTTCTTCCGTGGGCAAATGAATTCTAGGATTATAATCGACGGGCTGACCGATGTCTGTCTCCATGTTTATTAATATGTAAGGGCGCTAATTCTTTTAACCCTGTCGACGTTTCTTCCTCCGACGGATGATCTCTTCTTCTTCTTCGTCCTCGTCCTCGTCCTCGTCCTCGTCCTCGTCGGATGATTCATCGTCAAAGTCGTCTTCTTCTTCAGATTCGGAATCGTAGTAAGAATCGTCATCACTCTCGTCGTCCTCGTCGTCGTGCACGATGAGTCCAACGATGTTCCCGAGCTCGTCGACGTCCTCGGCATCGTCCTCTTCGTCGTCGTCGTCGTCGTCGTCGTCGTCGTCCAACTCGTCCTCCGTGTCGATGTCCGAATCGTCAAGGATATCGTCGTCGTCGTACTCGGAATCCGAGAAGTCGTCCTCGGCGAAATCGAGTTCCGGAATGTAAATTTGTTCGGGTTTTTTGATAGTGCGCCCAGATCTCGTTCTCAACATCGTCATGTGTGTTATTCTGATTTGTATTGGAAGGTTTCGTTTAAGTACTTCGGGGTGAAACGTTTCTTTTCACGGATCGCACTGTCCATTATAGAAAGCTCCGCGGCGAATCCTATTTTTGAGACTATATCTTCTATATCCGCCTCGATCCCATATTTACTGAATTTTAAATTACTCAAGTGGTCAAGTGCGGTGTAGAGAAAATACGACGCCATGTCCGGTTCGTCGATGTACAATTCGATCTTGTCCAGATTTTTTAGGAACGCCATGAATTCCGTCGGGTCGACGCCCGAGAACGCGTGTGCCTCGAGTTTGAGATCGCGAAGATCCAGGGTCACGCGTTGGCGCTGTGCGGTCAGGAGATACGTCAAAAACCCGGTCGCACCGAGGAGGTACAGTGCCATCTCTGTTACATGAAGTCTATTTTTTTTTGAGTTTGTCCACCGTACTCGCAAACAGTTTCATCTTCTGCATGTTCCTACACCCACACAACTGTTGAATCATACCCGATTTATCTACGGTGAAACTGACAAACTTATCGTGATCGGTCGCCTTGTTCGCACAAAACTTCGAATTCGTGGCGATCAAAACCCGACCCCCTTTCTTACACACCTCGACCACCTTGGTGTCCTCGTGTCCTGAAAAATATTTGCGAATGAATGTTTCCATCTCGGATTTCACGTCTGAAAAATTCGAGGGTGCTGGTGGACGCTTCTTCGGTGCGGATTTCTTCGTCGGCGCGTCGTCAGTGCTCGAGAACAGCGACTTCTTCACGTCGGACGTGAGTTTGTATTCCTTGCCAGTGAAATCCTTGCAAAATCCAAATTGACGACCAACCAGTGTCTCGCATCGACAGAAACATTTTTGCATGACTGCGTCGCCGGTGACGAGGAACCACACGTGATTTCCCCCGTGGTCGCGACCGGTGTTCTCGCAGTACCGGCTCGTCGTCGCGACGATGAGGTTTCCATTCTTTTGTTTGTACGCCTTGGTCAATCGCGAACTCGCCTGTCCCTCCATGTATTTCCGCACGAACGCCTCGAGATCCGCTATGGCGTCTTCATCGGCGAATTCGTCGTTGGTCTCGTGTTTCGTGAACGATCCTTCCTTGAACGCCGTGTTCGGGGGGTGCACGATCGTGTGCGTCGTCGCGCTCGAGCGCACGGAGGACATCTCGAGCGTCGTCGGGTCTGGGGTCTGGTCGATTCGTTGCAGCATGGAGAGCAGTGGACCGTGCCGGTACACGTACACGGGTAAGTACGCCACCTGATCGACTCGACCGTGGTTCTCGCACACCGAACACCCTTTCCCACCACAATCTTCGCATCGCGCGCGTTTCAGACTCCACGGCATTCGAAAACCACTTCCTTTACTACCCCTCGACGCGTCTCCGTACACGGACGAGTCCACGACGTCGCTCCATTCCACGCCCGGTTTCGCCGTGTACAGGGCGATGAGAATGTGTTGTCGAAGCGCGATCGCCGCTCGCTGATCGACCACGAACCCGTGGAAGTTGATGTGTATGCCGGTCTTGATCTTGTCGTTCCCAGCCTTCTTGGGTGGTGCCAGACACACGAGGGCGTCCTTCCCCCCGTGCGCTTTCACCTTGTTACAGATCACTTTCACGATGGACTCCACTTCTGGAAGATCCAGGGATTCCTTACTCTTGTAATCGAGATCGACGAAAAAATTGTACAGCTCGGATTTTTGTTCCACGACGTACAGTTTTTCACCCGACGTCACCGCGTCGCAGTAGACCTTGTAGAACTCTTTCAGTCTGTCCTCGGGTATGCTGAGTTTCCCCCCGTTCATCAGCACGTGCGAGAGATTGGAAGCGTTGTTTAGTCTGTTTTCCTGACACCATTGTTTAAACATGAGGGTGCCCTTAGTCTTCGTAACGGACGACCCCTCTAAGTCTGTCAAATAACGACCTCGACGCCTCTCCCTCTTCGAGCGGCGCGTCGTCCGGTGCGTCGTCGACCACGGCGGTCGTGATCTCCTTCTTGAGCACTAAGAGCTCGTACACGGTGTTGTCCTTGATCTCGTCGACGTACTTGTCGGCGTCCGCCTCGGAATGACCCTTTTCGAGCATGGTTGTTTTAATTTGGGTGAGGATGAAGTTCTTACTCTTCATTTTACATAGTTAAACGTTTTTCTATATTGCGAACTTACCGCGGAATAAAACTCGGGATTTTTCAAAATGTGATCCACCTGCATCTTCCACTGTTTGCGTTTGTTGAAATCCTCGAGCGTGTCCCACGACATGAAATCGTTCTCGTCGTACACGCGTTTGATCGGCAGTTTATTGTGTTTCCTGAGTTGCATCTTCGCCTTTTCCTCTGAAAACTTTCGCACCATCGCCTGACGCTGGGCGTTGTTCACGTCCACGAAAAACACGTAGACCGAGTAATGCAGATCGAACCCATCCTCCTTGTCCTTCACCATGAACGAAAACTCCGTGTAAGACCCACTTCGCAAGTTCATGCATCCGCGAGTCTCTTCCTCCAACTCCCTGAGGGCACACCGAAGCGGTGACATGATCTCGCGCTTGCGGCATCCACCGGTCACGAATATCCATTCGTGCCACCGGCGATCGCGAACCGTAAGAAACCGTGGTTTCTTATCGTCCGTTTCGAATGTGACTGGTATGGCAATGGCTTTGTGTTTTTTCATGATGATTGTTGATTTCCATCTACCATGGGTGAACTTATTTTTCTTCCGCGATGTCGTCCACCGATTCATCGATTTCTGGCGCAGATTCCATCGTGGATTGCTTTTGCGTCGGCATCGGTGGTGGCGGTGGCGGCGGTGGCGACGTCGGCATCCCGAACGGTCTCGGCTGGGGCGGAGGCGTGAGCATGTGCATCATCTTCGTTTGGACCATCTTCAATCCGTCGACGTCCTCTTTCGCTTGTTTCATCTCCTTGAACAGATAGATGCACGCCGCGACGCACACGGCGGCTGCGATCATGGTGAGCAATTGTCGATCCATTTGAATCATGGTTTATTATTTGTGTTACTGCACATCCTTTTAAGCCGAATGAATCGCACCCATTTTCGAATTACTTTTAGGACAATCGTACACGGGCTCGCCAAAGTTTCTCGCCTGGAAATGTGGATGTTTACACTGCACGTCGATGGGCGTGGGACCACTCGCCTGTCCGTTCACGGAGGCGGTGGGACCCATGATGTATTTTTCGAGCGCACGGGTTTTGGGGTCATACGTGAGCACGAAGAGCACGGCTAAGATTATGGCGATGACGTGTAATCTCATGTTACAATATTACAGAGAATTAATTTAGTTTAGTTGGCGAACGCCAAAGAACCCATGCCGTTCTTCACGACGAAGAGGTTGAACCCGATCGCGTACAGGTTTTGTTGGCTCGTCGCGGTCTCGGAGACCAAGCGCGCGGAGTCGAGTCGCGAGAAGTTCACCGAACCCGTGCTGATGTGCCCCTTCGAGGTGTCCAAGCACAGCGGGATGATGATGATGTTGTCCGCGAGGTTCGCGCGGACCGCGAACGGGCAGTGGAAGTACGCCGCCGCTTGCGTGAAGTGCGGTTGCGCCAATCGGAAATCACCGACGTCGATGCCGTTCATCTGCAACTTCAAGCGGTTCGTGATGCTCGCGAGCGCCACGGAACCACCCGTGCTCGACGCCGCACAGATCGCCTTGACGGGGTGGTTGAAGTTTAATTCGTGAACCTTGAGGTTCGTCGCCAACGACTTTTGTACCGTGGTGACGAGGTATTGCAACGGCTGGCTCGCGAAGTACTCGCGTTCGGGTCCGTCCAGGTAGATGTAGTTCGCCCACACCTCCCACTTGTCGCCGACTTCGGCGCCCCAGTGGATGCGAATCTCGACGTCCATGTACTGGAGCGCGACCAATGGGAGCGCCTGGGCGTAGGAGTTGAACCAAAACTTGAGCGGGTAGAACTGCGCGTTCGTCGAACCACCGAAGACGTTACCGTCCGCCGATTGCACGTGGTTCTGTGCCATGATCGTCGGCGCCAAACGCTGGGTGAAAATAGCGTCTTGCTCGTCGACGACTTGCCCGCCGATGACCAATTGTACTTTGTCGATCACGGTGCTCCAATCGGAGATCGACGTGTTCGCCTGAGTTCCATTCGTGAGCGGCGTCAAGTACACGTACGAGAGGAGATCACCCTTGCGTTCGAAACGCACCGTCGACATGGCGTTCGCCTTGACTTGACCCTGGATCGTCTGTCGTTCCACCGTCTGGGCGAAATTCGTGTGACGTTTGAATGAACTTCTGAAGTAGCTCACGGTCGCATCTCCCGTGATTTCCTTGTCTTGGGCACCGATCGCGAGCAATTGCGTGATACCCGCACTCATGGTTTATAGTATTACCATGCGAGATTATTTTTAACCCATGAGGGTGCAACTCAAAAGTGCCGCGTAGTACACCGCGTTGTGTCTCGTGGTGATCGCCCCCTGTGTGGTCAGGTATCGGATCTCGTACGGGAGTTCGGTCTCCTCGGGGTCGTCGTCGTAGATGTGCTGCCCGTGTTCGTCGAGGACGTCCACCATCTCTTGTTTCGTCTCCACGGTGGTGTTCGTGAACAACGGATCCTTCGATTCCCACTGCTCCATGCGCTCGTACACCCGACGATTTTTCAACACGTATTTCGCCTTCTCGGCGGCGTCCTCGAGCGCCACCCACTCGTCCACGGTCTTGTCCGTGGTCGTCGGCTTCGCTTGATACTTCGTGTAATTTGCGCGTTCCTCCTCGGTCATGAGATCATACGCCTCCTGTGTGGCGATTTGTTTCTCAACGCGAACGAGTTTTTCACCTTCCATGGCTCTGTACGCCTTCTTCGCCTCGGACGAAAGCGTCTCGTACGTCTCCCTGCTGATCTCGTACGTGAGAGCCTTGATGTACACCGTTTCCGCCCATTGGTCGTCGTCATCCTTTTTAATGTCCGACGTTTCACGATACTCGTACTCGAGCTTCTCGTAATACTCCTCGAGGTACGTGCGACGCTTCTTTTCGGGCATGCTATCGTGATCCTCCTTGGACGTCTTGTACCATCGCCGCTTGATGTAATACGTCACGTCCCTGAGCTCGCGACGGATCGTTTTCTTGGGACGAGGCTCCGGCACCGCGAAAGCGCACCCTTGCGTGAGCTTCGCCACCGTGCTCGAGCGCACGAAATCGTCGTCCTGTGTCCACGCGTAGCCGTACACGTTGGACGTGCACACGAGATCGCCGCTCTCGACGCTCGCACCGTTCCGCATCACGACCCAGACCTTGGCGTCGCCACCGCGCGCGATGAGCGTCTCCGAATCGTCCGTGTGCACGTTCGATCCCGTGATGACGCCGTACCACGCCTTACACGCGACTCGACTCGACAGTTCGACCAAGGGACTGCCACTCTTCGGACTGAACCCGTCGTCGCGCGCGCACACGATCAACCCGCGATGGTCGAGGACGTTGGAGAACGCCACGTCGGTCACTCGGGTCTTCACCGCGTCCTTCTCGGTGACGATCTCCTTGATGGAATTGATCATGACCGGGATCAATCCTTGATAATTGAAAGACGCCGTTTGTGACCCCCAATCGTCGTAGGGTGGATCGATCTGAATGTTTTCGTCGCGCACGGGTTTCTCGGGCGACGGGTCGGCGTCGTAGTGCAATTTGACGAGATGACGCAGTTCGGGTGTGTCGTAATACACGTCCTGGGCGATCAACCCAAATTCCTCCATGTATTTCACCTTTGTCAGCTCCAACTTGTTTCGTTTCCAGTAGTGTTGGGGATTGAGTTTGAGCAGCGTCTCCGTGCCCAGATGGAGTGGTTTCTCGAAATCCTTGACGCGATCGTCGGATGTGGACGACTGCGCGTTCCCGGTCCATGTGCCGTTGGTGTACCAATCGCCTGAGCGTGCGTTTAAAACAGAATTCACGGTACCGTCG
>Ga0181606_10000693_pt1 | contig 28233 bp, 20 predicted proteins | sample 041ome_10_FD_132994 | JGI IMG/M metagenome (GOLD analysis project Ga0181606, IMG submission 132994) | Coastal salt marsh microbial communities from the Groves Creek Marsh, Skidaway Island, Georgia - 041412US metaG (megahit assembly) | ecosystem: Environmental > Aquatic > Marine > Intertidal... | reverse complement strand
GGGCATGCCAAGTTGTTACCTGAGACCCTGCACCTAGCCTTAACGCCGATTGCGGGCCAGGTCTCTTATTTGGATCTTTCAAGTATTCCGGCTGATACCGATCAACAAAGGCTCAAGGCCCTCCTGCCTGACTGCGTCCACTGCGGCGAGGCCACTCTTACGCCTTTGGTCAACAACAAGGTTTACATTGGGTCCAGTTTTCATCGGGGCGTTGATCAGGCTAGGGTGAGATCGATCGATCATCAAAAGAACCTGGCAAGTCTTTCACAATTTATGCCGGAGATTGCCCAGGCCCTTACGCCTTATTGGTCCGAGGCCAAGGCCTGGACGGGGGTGCGCTACACCACCCGTGACCGGCTTTTGCATCTTGGTCTTGCAGTGCATCCCAATCATCACCTAAGTCGCTCGGTCTCAAAGCTTAGCCAGCTGCCTCGCTGGCATGGGGTTTACTGCTTTTTAGGCCTGGGCTCTCGCGGCCTATCGACCGCACCCTGGGCGGCGGAAGTCCTTGCCAATACACTGCTCGGAACGCCCGTGGAACTGCCCGAGCGTCTATGTAATGCTATCGATCCTGGGCGGTTTGTTCTGCGTAATCACGTTCGGGCGTAGACTCTTTCCTCATGAATCTGCAGCAGTTAAAAATTCTCCGCGAGGCAAGCCTTAATGCCTTTAACCTCACCGATGTGGCCCTTGCCCTGGGCGGCTCGCAGTCGGGCGTAAGTAAGGCCATTAAGGAGCTTGAGGACGAGCTTGGCCTAACCCTTTTTGTTCGCCGAGGGAAAAAAGTAGTGGGCTTTACAGAGCCTGGCGAGCAAGTGCTTCATTACGCATGTCTTGCCCTTGAGGCCGTTGAAAACATGCATCGTGCGGCCAGTCAGTTCGATCAGGCTGACGAGGGACGGCTTGTCTTGGCAACCACCCACACCCAGGCGCGTTATTCGCTTCCGGAAATTGTGCGCGCCTTTCGTGAACGCTTCCCAAAGGTGCGGCTTGCCTTGCGCCAGGCAAGCCCCTCTGAAATTGCACAGTTGCTTGAGACCGGTGAGGCCGATATTGCGGTGGCCACCGAGTCTTTAAAGACTAATCCGCAATTCGTCTGTTTCCCCTTTTTTAACTGGTACCACGGCGTGGTGGTTCCCGAGGGTCATGCGCTGGCAAAGCGTGTGGCTCAGGGCGAGGCCTTGAGTCTTCAGGCACTTGCGGAATTTCCCATCATCACGTATCACGAGGGTTTTACGGGTCGCCCAATGATTGACGCCTGTTTTCGTCGTGAGGGTCTCTCGCCTGACATTGTGATGGAGGCCTTGGACGCCGATGTGATTAAGGCCTACGTCAGCCTGGGCATGGGTGTTGGATTAATTGCCTCGGTAGCCTTCGATGATCAGGCCGATGCCGGTTTGGTTATGCTGGATGCCAGCGAGATCTTTTCCATGAACACCACGGTGCTTGCCTTGCATCGTGCTCGTCTTCTGCCTGGTTATGCCAAGGCTTTTGTAAGGCTCTGCGTTCGAGGCCTTGATGAAGAAGAGCTCAACGTGGCTATTAATAAAGAATAAGGAGGACTAGGGCATGACTGCGTACGTAAGCAATGAATCGCCCGGCCGGCAAAACGTCACGCGCAAACCCTTCGGTATTCGGCAGCTTCGGGCTGCTCGCGCCAAGGGTGAGCAGCTCACCATGCTCACCTGTTATGACGCGTCTTTTGCTGCGGTCTCGTGCGAGGCGGGTGTTGACATGCTGTTGGTCGGGGACTCGCTGGGCATGGTGGTTCAAGGTCATACCTCTACCCTTCCGGTAAGCCTTGAAGATATTCGCTACCACACGGCCTGCGTTGCACGTGCGGCGCCGTCCTCCATGATCATTGCGGATATGCCCTTTGCTAGCTATCAGGTCTCGCCCGAGCAGGCCTTTCAGAATGCCGCTGTTCTTATGCAGGCGGGCGCTCAGATGGTCAAGCTTGAGGGGGGTGCATGGCTTGCACCCACCGTTGCTTTTCTTACCCAGCGTGGCATTCCCGTCTGCGCACATCTGGGCCTTACGCCGCAATCTGTGCATACCCTGGGTGGTTACATGGTGCAGGGTCGGGGCGCTGCCGGCGATGCGCTTATTTCCGATGCCAAGCAGCTTGAACAGGCCGGTGCCGAGATTGTTTTGGTTGAGCTCATTCCAAGCCCGCTTGCTGCTCGGCTTACGGCCTCGTTAACGGCTCCCACCATCGGCATTGGGGCAGGCCCCGATGTCACAGGTCAGGTCTTGGTGGTCTACGATATTTTGAATGTAACCCCTGGCCGCAAGGCCCGCTTTGTGAAGAACTACCTGGCTCTAACAGGTGACATTCAGGCGGCCATTTCGCTTTTTGTGTCGGAGGTGAAGTCCGGGGCCTATCCCGGCCCCGAGCATGGTTTTGAAAGCTGACCGCTAGCAGCGGCTGCCACCCCTTTCCTGTTGAACGCTAAACAGCCCTGAAGTAAAAGACTCCATTGAGCTCGTCTCGACGAAGTGTTTCGGCATGCCAGAGCCGATTCAGGTGCGCAAGTGTCTCCCCCATGGCAAAGGTGAACTGATGAAAGTCAAGAGCGCGGGGAAACAGTACGGGCAACACCTGGGCTGCGGTTTTTGGAGTTTCACAAAAGGCGAGCGCCTCCGATAACCGGTCGTCGTGATGTTCATGAAGCTGACGTAAGCGAGTATGCAGCCCCCCTGATTTCTCGAGCCGCTCACCACCAAAGGGCTTGCCATGCGAGGGCAGAATAAGACAGTCCTCGGGCAGGTCCTCAAAGCGCCTCAGCGATTCAAGGTAAAGGCCCAGGGGGTCTGCGTCCGGCTCGGTGGCCCAGACCGACATGTTGGTTGATATACGAGGCAAAACCATATCGCCCGAAATAAGCAGCTTCAGGTCTTTGCAGAACAGCGCAGCATGCTCGGGCGAGTGCCCATAGCCAATAATGATCTCCCAGTCGTGCCCGCCCATTCTGAGTGGCTTGTTGGGAAGTAGCCTTTGGTAATTGAGCGGTACGCTTGGCACCATACTTCCGTAAAACCCATCGCGTTTCTGGGCCTTCGCATAGTCTTCTTCGCTGGTCATGCCATGACGGCGAAAATGCTCAGCCATACTTGTGGCCTGGGCGTCCGGGGCCTGTCGTGTTTCTTCCGCAAGGGCCCTGGAAGACCATAGTCTTGCCGTTGCGTATTCGCCTAGGGTCATGGCAAGAGGTGCTCGCCATTCAAAAAGGGCCTGGCCATCGGGGCTTGGCATGCCTTGGCAAAGCCAATGCGCGAGGCCTACATGGTCCGGGTGCATATGGGTTGAGACCACGCGCAGAAGCGGGCGCCCTTTGAAATGAGACGCTGCGATCTGTTGCCACAAGGCTTTGGTTTCCTCGTTTGAGATGCCTGTGTCGATGGCAGTGAAGCCCTCACGCCCGTCCAGGGCATCTTCCACCAGCCAGAGATTAATATGGTCAAGGGCAAAGGGAAGGGGCATTCGCAGCCAGTAAACACCCTTGGCAACCGGCTGGAGCTCGCCTGCTGCGGGCATGGGCAGCGGCGCATAATGAATCTCTGACTCAAGTTTATTCATGGGACAATTTATAAAAATTCCATTATGACGTTTAACGCAGCATGGCGATCGGGCCGCTGCAATTGATTTGAAAAAGGAACCTTACATACATGAAGGTCTTGGTTACCGTTAAACGAGTTGTTGATTACAACGTGAAGGTGCGCATTGCTCCCGATGGCTCCGATGTTGATATTGCAAACGTCAAAATGAGTATGAATCCTTTCGATGAAATTGCGGTTGAGGAGGCGGTTCGACTCAAGGAGCAGGGCAAAGTCACCGAAATTATTGCTGTTACTTGCGGAACCGCGGCAAGCCAAGATGTCCTGCGAACAGCCTTTGCCATGGGGGCCGACCGCGGCATTCTTGTAACCAGTGAGGCTACACTGCAGCCACTGGGCGTTGCTAAGATTCTTCAGGCACTTATTACCCGTGAGGCGCCCGACCTCGTGCTTATGGGTAAGCAGGCCATCGACGACGACTGCAACCAAACGGGGCAGATGCTTGCGGGCCTTTTGAGCCGGCCACAGGCCACCTTTGCCTCCAAGGTTGATCTTCAGGCGAATGAAGCGCTCGTTACTCGCGAAGTGGATGGCGGCCTTCAAACCATTGCTGTGCAACTTCCTGCCATTGTGACGGCTGATCTGCGTCTGAATGAGCCCCGCTACGTCACCCTGCCCAACATCATGAAGGCAAAGAAAAAGGAAATTGAGACCATCGAGGCGGGCTCGCTTGGCGTTGATGTCACGCCCCGTCTTCATCAGTTGAAAGTCGCCGAGCCAGCCGGTCGTGCTGCAGGGGTAAAGCTTTCGACTGTTGACGAACTCATTGAGAAACTTAAGAACGAAGCGAAGGTAATCTAGGCCATGAAGCTGCTCGTTATCGCTGAACACAATCACAAAGCCCTTGCGGCTGCCACTCTTAACACCATCACTGCGACGGCAGCCCTTGCGCAGGCCCAGGCATCGCACCCAAGTGCACCACAGGCTCTTGAGCTGCATGTCTTGGTGGCGGGGCATCAGGCCGAGCAGGCTGCCCGTCAGGCGGCTCAGTGCCAGGGTGTGCATCAGGTCTGGCTTGCCGATGGCCCTGCCCATGCCGAACCCCTTGCCGAGGCCTTGGCGGCACAGGCGCTTCATTTAATTCACACACTGGACCCTGCACTGGCATCCGATACTTCGGCAGGTGGTAAGTCCGATGGCCTGCGGGCGGTTGTTCTGCCCTCGTCCACCATGGGTAAAAACCTTGCGCCACGCTTAGCCGCCATGCTAGATGTCGCGGCCATTTCCGACATCACCAAGGTCATCAGCCACGACACCTTCGAGCGACCTATTTACGCAGGCAATGTTGTTGCGACGGTGCAGTCCATCGACCCCGTGCTTGTGGTTACCGCGCGTACCACAGCCTTTCAGGCGGTTGCTTCCAGTGTAACGCCTGCCACTGTTACCGCGGTTGAGGCAGTTGCGCCTGCCTCGCTTAGTCGCTTTGTCTCACAGGAGCTCTCAAAGTCCGAGCGGCCCGAGCTTGGCTCGGCCAAAGTAGTGGTCTCGGGCGGCCGGGCGCTGGGTTCTGCCGAGCAGTACCAGGCTGTTCTCACCCCGCTTGCCGATAAGTTGGGTGCCGCGCTGGGCGCCTCGCGTGCGGCTGTTGATGCAGGCTATGCGCCCAACGACTACCAGGTGGGCCAAACAGGTAAGGTGGTCGCCCCGAACCTTTACATCGCCATCGGTATGTCGGGCGCCATTCAGCATCTCGCAGGTATGAAAGATTCCAAGGTTATTGTGGCCATTAATAAAGACCCCGATGCGCCTATTTTTCAGGTGGCTGACTACGGGCTTGTTGCCGATCTGTTCGAGGTTGTTCCACAGCTCACCGAAAAAATTTAGCCCCGTCATTCGCCTAGGAGCTCGCCATGCCAGCCGACTATCAAGCCCCTCTTAACGAGATGCAGTTTGTAGTCACAGAGCTTTGTGACTTCAATCAGGTGGCAGCTCTTCCTGGCCAGCAAGACCTCGAGCCTAGCCTTGCAGAGGCTGTTTTGTCCGAGGCAGCACGGTTTTCGCAAGAGGTTTTGTCGCCCCTGAATGTGGTGGGCGATCAAGCCGGTGCCAAGGTGAACGCCCAGGGCGAGGTGGCCTGTGCACCAGGGTTCAAGCAGGCCTATGGTCAGTTTGTTGAGGCCGGCTGGAATGGGCTCTCGTGCTCAACGGAGCATAACGGCCAAGGGCTTCCCCAGCTTGTGGCAGCAGCAGTCAACGAGATGTGGAACGCAAGCTGCATGTCGTTTGCGCTCTGCCCCATGCTCACTGCGGGTGCCATTCATGCCCTTGAGCGTCATGGCAGTGAGACCCAGAAGCGGCTTTACCTACCCAAGATGGTCTCGGGTGAGTGGACGGGCACCATGAATCTCACCGAACCTCAGGCGGGCTCCGACCTGGCGGCTGTGGCCACCAAGGCCTGGCCATTGAATGAATCAGGGCCCTCGGGTGAGCCCGGCTATTGCATTCATGGAACCAAAATCTACATTACCTACGGCAATCACGACCTCACCGAGAACATTATTCATCTGGTGCTCGCCCGACTTCCTGATGCGCCCGAGGGTGTGAAAGGTATTTCCTTGTTTGTGGTGCCCAAGCACCACGTTTTGGCTAACGGCGATCTTGGCGAGGCCAACGATCTCAAGACGGTCTCGCTTGAGCATAAGCTGGGTATTCATGCCAGCCCCACGGCTGTCATGAGCTACGGTGAGGCCTCGGGTGCTGTGGGCTATCTGGTGGGCGAGCCGCATCGGGGCCTTGAGTACATGTTCACCATGATGAACGACGCAAGGCTGCAGGTGGGCATACAGGGGCTGGCCATTTCCGAAAGGGCCTATCAGCAGGCCCTGGCCTATGCCCAAGAGCGTGTGCAGGGTAGGGTGCTTGGCCAGACGGATGCTAAGCCGATTGCCTACCATCCTGATGTCTGCCGACTTTTGGGCCAGATGAAGTCGCGCATTGATGCCATGCGAGCACTTTCTTACGAGGCTGCAGCCATGCTGGACATGGCTGCCCACTGCCCCGACTCGAACCAGGCGTCCGCATTCCAAAGCCGCGGCGATTTTCTTATTCCCGTCGTGAAGGCCTGGTGCACCGAGTCAAGCACCGACATCACCTCAATGGCGGTTCAGGTTCATGGCGGTATGGGCTATGTGGAAGACACGGGTGCTGCCCAGCATTTTCGGGATGCCCGCATCACCACCATCTACGAGGGCACCACGGCCATTCAGGCCAACGACTTTCTTGGCCGAAAGCTTGCGCGCGACCAAGGTGCGGAGGCCAAAAAGGTTTTGTCTGAGCTGCAAGACACCGCTCGACAACTCTCGGGCCGTGGGCACGAAGGCTGCCAGGCCATCGGTGCCATTTTGTTAAAGGCCAGTGCTGTGCTCGAGGAGTCGATTGATGCAAGCCTCGAGGCTCTTCAGAAGAAGCAGTCCGTTGCAGCCTTTATGGGGTCGGTGCCTCTTGTCATGCTCTCGGGTTACGTTTTAGGTGGCTGGATGATGGGCCGTGCTGCTCTTGTTGCTTACGAAAAGAAAGACCAGGCTCCGTTCTACGAACACAAGCTTCAGGCGGCTCTTTTTTATTCGCAGCAAGTTTTGTTGCCACAGCTCGGCCTTGCGCATGCCGTGAAGGCGGGCCAGCAGGCCTATGATCAAGCCTGCGCCTTCACGCAGGTTTAGCTCATTAGCCTTAGGGCAAAGCCAATAAAGAAGAGGCCCACAAGCACAAGGCCAGCACCTGCCCAGCGCGGGTGCTGCTCAAATTGTGTTGCAAGCCTGTGGCCCGCAACAATGAGCATCCATAGGTAACTCAGGCTCACAATCTGTACAACAACCCCAAGAAAAAAGTAGGCAAGCGCAACCGACTCGGCGCTTGGGCTTACAAACTGGGTGAAGAAGGCAAGAAAAAAAAGAATGGCCTTGGGGTTTGTAAGCGAGAGTCCAAGGGCCCGAAAGAAGGGATCCTGATGCAACTTGGCTTGTGCTGCGGATGCGGTTAACACCGCCGGGCTTATTGTTGAATCGTCGGGCGTCAGGGCCGCCTGCGCTGACAACGCCCCTGAATCTGTGGCGATGTCGCCTACCCTTGGTCTGTCTAGCCTTCGCTGCCTCCATCCAGAGCGTAGCAGCTCGTACCCAATCCACCCCAGGTAGAGCGCTCCGACTATTTTGAAGCCCTCAAACGCCAGGGGGAAGAGATGAATAAGCGACGCTGCGCCTGCGGCCGTAGCAAGAATAAGAACCGTATCGCCCGTAAAAATACCGAAAGCGGCGCGCCAGGCGCGGGCAGGTCCCTGGCGAGCGGCTACGGTTGCAACATAAAGCGAGTTGGGCCCTGGCAAAAGAACAATAATGATTGTGCCAAGTAAGAACTCCCAGAAGCGAACAACACCAAGATCAATCAGTTCGTCATCTCCGACGTGGCAGGCTCTCGCAGCGCACGTCGAAGAATTTTGCCCACATTGGTCTTGGGCAGCTCGTCACGAAACTCAATGTGCTTGGGCACCTTGTAGTTGGTAAGAAGACTGCGGCAGTGGGCAATGATGGCCTCTTCGTTAAGTGCGGGGTCTTTGCGAACAACGAAGAGTTTAACCACTTCACCGCACTGAGGGTCCGGCACGCCAATGGCCGCCGCCTCTTGAATACCGGGATGCTCGGCAGCGGCCTCTTCAACCTCATTGGGATAGACATTAAAGCCCGAGACCAGAATCATGTCTTTTTTGCGATCGACAATAAAGACATAACCCTGCTCATCCACATAGCCCAGATCGCCCGTTTTTAGATACCCATCGCCCGTGAAAATAAGGCTGGTCTCATCGGGCCTGTTCCAATACCCGGGGGTCACTTGAGGCCCCTTAATACAAATCTCTCCAATATCGCCTTGTGCAAGCTCGCGACCCTCGTTGTCACGAATAGAAACGTCTGTGGAGGAGATGGGTAGCCCTATGGAGCCATTGAAGGACTCGGTAATGAGGTTAATGGTCGCGGCGGGCGAGGTCTCGGTAAGCCCATAGGCCTGGCTAAGAACCACACCGGTGGTGTCATGCCAGCGATCAGCCACAGGCTTTTGCACCGCCATACCGCCGCCCAATGTGAGTCTTAGGCTTGAGAAATTAAGGTTTTTAAACTCGGGATTGTTCAGTAAGGCATTGAAAAGGGTGTTCACGCCGGTGATGGTAGTTACGGGGTACTTGGCCCATTCCTTAATGAAGTTTGGGATGTCACGTGGGTTGGTAATAAGCAGGTTCTGTGCGCCTATGCGCATGAAGGTTAGGCAGTTCGCCGTGAGTGCGAAGATGTGATAGAGCGGCAGGGCCGTAAGAATGAACTCTTCTCCACGATGCACCACCGGTTTAATCCATGCTTCGGCCTGCAAGACATTGGCCGAGATATTGGCATGGGTAAGAATGGCCCCCTTTGAAACACCCGTGGTTCCGCCGGTGTACTGAAGAAAGGCAATGTCTTCGGGCCCAAGCGAGGGACGATTGAGCTTTTGACCTCGGCCCAGGTTAAGGGCATTTTGAAAGCTTATGGCCTGAGGTAAGTTGTAGGCAGGCACCAGCTTTTTTACGTGCCGCACCACCAGGTTCACAATAAAGCCCTTGGCCCCGCCGAGCATCTCGCCAAGCGAGGTGACAACCACATTGCGCACGGCTGTTTTATGAATCACCTTTTCAAGAGTGTGCGCAAAGTTTTCAACAATGACGATGGTGGTCGCACCGGAGTCAACCAGTTGATGCTCAAGCTCGCGCGCGGTATACAAAGGGTTGCAGTTCACCACCACGCAGCCAGCGCGCAGCGTGCCCACAAGGGCAATGGGATACTGAAGCAGGTTGGGCATCATCAATGCAACGCGGTCACCTCGTCCAAGACCCAACGACTGAAGCCAGCCTGCAAAGGCCTCGGCCATGTCGTTCAATTCGCGATAGCTTATGGACTTGCCCATGCTGATGTAGGCTGTCTGGTTGGCGAACTCGGCAAGGGCCTCATCAATGAGATGGCTGAGTGAAGGAATTGACTCGGTACTAATTGAGGCAGGTACCTCAGGGGGGTACTGCTTTAACCAGATCCTTTCCATCATCCGTCTCCTTGGGGCGTGCTGCTGATTGTTGTGTTTCAAAGTTTCCTGATGCTGCATTATTGAAGTTCTGGACTTCGGAAAGGGTCTGTGATGCCTGTCGGGCCTTTCGCTTCTCTGCCATGAACCGCCTTGTCGTCACATAAAGCGTCCGGTCTACCGTGGCAAAAACAGACCCATCCATGCCAGTTAAATTCATGCTCACTTGATATTCGAACTCGTTTTCGCGTTGAAGTCGATGCTCGATTTCCAGTATTTCCTCTGGACTGAAATGGAATTGAACCGTAAGGTCCTCGTAAGCAGGCTTGCGGTAACGAATGCTGGCGGCCTTGTCCAAAACCACCGACTCAGGCCCAAGCGCTGCCATCAACATAATGGGGTGGGGACCATCGGTTACGGCAAAGAGCGAGCCCCCATAAACAGACCCCATGATGTTCTTGGTGCGCCAGTTGTAGCGCAGTCTTGCCGTAATCGTAAGAAAGTCGGGGCTTACAGAAATGAGCCTGCCCCCTGTTCCCCGGAATGCGGGAAAGACATTGAACCCCCAGTGCAAAAGCCGCGCTCGCCATCGCGGCGAGAGCTTCCAAAGCCAGGGGAAACGAAAGGCGGCCAAGGGGTTTACGAAGGGACAGCTTCAACAGGAGCCGCCGGAGTCTTGGCGGCAGGCGGAGTCTGCCCCTTGTCCTGGCTTGACCACCAGTGCAAGGGGCCTCCTCGAAAGGGTGCGAAGCCCGTTCCAAAAATAATGCCCGCATCGGCAAGGTCGGCGTCTTCCACCACGCCCTGGCGAACAAGCTCTTGCGCAGCAGTGACCAAGGGTTCAATCAGCGCAAGTGCAAGCGCTTCCTGATTACTCGAGGAGCCTGAACCTGTCGCCTTCGAGCCGCTGACGTCTTCGCGCTTGCCATCCTTCCAGGCGTAAAACCCCTGGCTGGTCTTCTTGCCCAGTTGTTTGGCATCCACGCGAGCCTTGAGGCATCGGGGTACGGTAAGGCTCAGGTCTTCGCCACGGGCCTGGGCAATGGTGGATCCCGCGGCCAGTGCAATATCCAGGCCTACGGTGTCGGCCAGTTCCAGCGGTCCCATGGGCATACCAAACCTCGTCATGGCCGCATCAATACTGGCGGCAGAAAGACCCTCGTCCACCTTGCGCATGGCGGCAAGCATGTAGGGTGCAAGCACCGCATTCACCAAGAAGCCCGGTGCGCTTTTGACGGGCAGGGGCAGCTTATCCAGGTCACGCACAAAGCCCGTTGCCGCTGTGAGGACGTCCTCGCGTGTGCCTTGGGCATGAATGACTTCCACAAGCGGCATCTGGGCAACGGGGTTAAAGAAATGAATGCCGACCAGTCGCTCGGGCTCTTTCAGGCAGTCGCGAATATCTTCAAGTTTTAGGCTTGATGTGTTGGTGGCCAGGATGGCCTGGGGGGATGCCTCGGCCTCGAGTCGTCGGAATAGGGCCTGTTTGGCTTCGAGGTTTTCGAAGATGGCTTCAATAATCACGGTGGCCTTACGAATGCCATGGCCTTCGGGGTCGGCCTGCAGGCGGTCTTTGGCCTGCCTTAGCAAATAAGGGTCGCGAATACGTCGGCTAAACAAGGTGTGGGCGCGGGCAAAGGCCGGCGCAATGCGCGAAAGGTCTTGGTCTTGAAGCGTGACCTGAAAGCCGCGCAGAGCGGCCCAGGCTGCAATATCCCCTCCCATGGTGCCCGCGCCCACCACATGCAGGTGCCCTTTCTCGGTGGATCGCCCGGCCTTTCCAATGCCCTTTAAACGTTCTTGCAGGAAGAAGACGCGCACCAAATTCAAAGCCGTGGGTGTGGTCACAATGCCGTTGAGCAGACTTGGGTCTTTCAGGCTGTCGCCATCGGCTTTTTCCCAGGTGTCAATAATGGCGAAGGGCGCGGGGTAGTGTTCGGGCCGCGCTTTGCTCATGGTCTGTTTGCGGGCCATACGTGCAACTATGGGCCGAAGAAGAGGTTGGTTTAGCAAAGCCTTTAAGCCCGTTGCCCGAGCTCGTGGCTTACCCGAGAGTACAAGCTGTTCTGCGGACAAATGCGCAACACGCTCGGCCACCGCAAGGTCCACAAGACCTGCTTTTTTGGCGCGTCGGGCATCAATGGCTTTGCCGGTCAGCATCATGTCCAGGGCCATCTGCGGCCCAACCAATTCTGGCAGGCGTTTCATGCCGCCCCAGCCCGGCAGAATACCGAGCATTACCTCGGGCAGCCCCAGTTTTGTACTTGGCTGATCCACAGCAATGCGGTAGCGACAGGCCAGGGAGAGTTCAAGTCCCCCACCCAGACAGACGCCACGTATCAGTGCAAGTGTGGGGTAGGGCACCTTGGCAAACCGGTTGAATAAATGCCAGCCCCGTGCAATGAGGCCTTGAACCTTTTGTGCGCTGTCTAGGCTCTTAAATTCTTCAATGTCAGCGCCGGCAATAAAACCACTGGCCTTGCCCGATTGAATGACCAGGGCCTTGGGTGGAGCGGTGTCAAAGGCATCGAGCATCTGACGAAACTCGTCCAGAACCTCGGCCGAGAGTTTATTGAGGCTCGCCTCTTTCACGTCCAGACTCGCCCAGGCAATTCCTTTGGTGCAGGTTTCAAGGCTCCAGAACCGCATGGTCTGGGAAGGTGCTGTCGTTGCTGTGTTTTCGGTTGTCATGCGCAACCCTCCAAAAGTGCTGCACCGCCTTGCCCGCCGCCAATACAAATGGAGGCCAGGCCCTTTTTTTCGCCACGCGCCTTCATGGCATTGGCCAGGTGCAGAAGTATGCGGGCACCTGAGGCGCCCACCGGGTGTCCTATGGCAATTGCACCGCCGTCAACATTCAGTTTCTCTTCGTCAAGCATGGGCATCGCCTGGGCAAGACCAAGTTCATTTTTAGCGTAGCCGGGCTCATGCCAGGCACGCAGACAGCCAATCACCTGCGCGGCAAAGGCTTCGTTGATTTCCCAAAGGTCAATGTCATCGGCCTTGAGCTTGTGACGTTGCATTAGAGGTGTTGCGGCATGTATGGGTCCAAGACCCATCTGGGCGGGGTCAAGCCCTGCCCATTGCAAATCGACCAGCCGAGCAAGCGGCGTTAACCCATAGTCTTTCACCGCCTGTTCTGAGGCAAGGACAACCCAGGCAGCACCGTCGGTGACCTGCGAGCTGTTACCTGCTGTGACATTGCCGTAGGGCTTGTCGAACACTGGGCGAAGCTTGGCAAGACCTTCTAGGTTGGAGTCGGCGCGCACACCGTCGTCGCGGTCGTGTACGTTTCCTTTGGAATCAATAAGAGGGGCGAGTTCGTTGGTAAAGCGTCCCTGATCATGGGCGCGGGCCGCACGCACATGACTGCGGCTTGCAAACAGGTCCATGTCTTGCCGGGTAATGCCAAACCTGTGGGCAAGGTTTTCTGCAGTCTGGCCCATAGAAAGCCCCACCACGGGGTCGGTAAGACCTTTCAAAATGGAAATCACTGGCGCAAACATGGCGCCCATGGGCAGTCTTGCGAAATGCCCGAGTTTTTGCATTGGGGTTTTCTTCTGACCCATGGCCGAGAACCAACGCACCATGGCATCGGCATAGAGCAGGGGCGTACGCGACAAGGCATCCACGCCGCCTGCAAGCACAAGCTCCGAGCGGCCCATTTGAATGTTCAGCATGGCCGAGTCAATGGCCTGCAGGCCTGATGCACAGTTACGCATGACCGTAAAGGCGGGCACACGTTCCCCACAGCCAATACGTAGCGAAACAATACGGGCAATATTGGCTTCTTCAGCGGCGGGTGCGGCGCAGCCCAGTATGACTTCACTGAAGTTCTTCGCCTCGAAGGGCTGACGCAGCATGAGGGCTTGTGCGGCTGCAGTCGCCAGGTCCGAGGCCGCGAAGGGACCGGGTGCGCCCTTCGCCTTCAAGAAGGGTGTGCGCATACCGTCAACAAGATAGACCGCGCGAGAAGATTGCGTCATGGCTTAGGCTGCCTTTCGTTCAGAAGGGGTTGGCGTCTTTGGCGTGTCAGACGCTTCGGTACTTTGAGTATCTGTCGGAGTTGCCTTCTGGCGGTTGGCGGTCTTACCCGTCTTGGTCGTAGAAGAGGCAGCCTGCTGCGATTCGTGAATGCTGAAGGGGAAGTCGTCCACGTGAATGACCTCGTCGCGTAACCGGTCGCGCTCCATGAGTTGCTCCAGCTCGTCGCGGGTAATCACTCCCTTCTCTGCGGCAAGATTGGGCAGGTCGCGTACGTTTGCCAGTGGATGGCCTTGAAAGAGTCCTGTTTTTTCGGCTGCCCGAATACGGGCATCGATAGGCTCTGCCTTTAACAGGGCATCAAGTGCCTTCTGAAGCGCAGTCATGGGGTCCTTGTATTGGTCGGTGCCCACACAGAGTGCGGTCAGCATGTCACGTGCCTCCCCCGGTGAGCTAATGCTGGCGGCTGCTCGCCGACCCAGTTCGTCGGACGGGGGCCGCTGGCCCATGCCCAAGGGAAAAAGCCATGCAGCCAAGAGCCTGCCCAGAATACGGCTGGGGTAGTTGGCAAGCACAGCCCCAAAGGCCTGGGCAGCCTTGTACAGACAATCGCGCACGGCCCATTGGGCGGTGGCCTTTAGGCTCGCAGGCTGGCCAAGCAGTTCGTACTGCTTCATAGCGCAGCTGGCAGCAAAGAGCATCGACAAAATATCGCCAAGTCGGGCAGAAATTTTCTCTTTGCGTTTTAGACTGCCGCCCAGACTGAGCATGGCCATATCGGCCAAGAAGGCAAAGGCCACCGAAAACTGGACAAGCTTGCGTGCCTCGGCTTGAAAGGCTGATGGCACTGGCCCGTGAGGTCTTGCAAAAAAGCCGCGGGTGAGGCCATGGCCCAAGGCCTTTGCCCCGTTTGTTAATGCGAACCCCACGTGTGACCAGAAGGCCTGGTCAAACCTTTTAAGGCCTTCGTCGCTATTCATGCGTGCAGCCTGCATTTCAGCAAGCACGTAGGGGTGACAGCGCACCGCACCCTGTCCAAAAATAATCAGGCTTCGGGTAAGAATGTTGGCGCCTTCCACCGTAATGCTGACAGGCATCTGTTGATAAGCCATGCCCAGGGGGTTCGACGGCCCTTGGCAAATGCCTTTACCACCTACAATATCCATGCCGTCGTTCACCACTGTGCGGGCGCGTTCGGTGACATGGTATTTGGCAATGGCCGAAACAATCGAGGGCTTTTCGCCAAGGTCAATCGCCATGGCCGACAAGGTTCGAACGGCATTGTTTAAATAGGTGTAGCCAGCAATACGCGCCAGTGGCTCTTCAATGCCTTCAAACCGGGCAATGGGTGTTTTGAACTGACTGCGCACGCGGCTGTAGCCACCCGCATAAAAAGACACCAGCTGCGAGATGCCTGCATTGGCCGAAGGCAATGAAATACCACGACCCGCCGAGAGGCACTCCATGAGCATGCGCCAGCCCTGGCCCGCCATGGCGGGCCCACCAATAATGAACTCAAGTGGCATGAAGACATCGCTGCCCTGGGTCGGACCATTCATGAAGAAAGTATTTAAGGGAATATGCCTGCGACCAATGACAACACCCGGGTGGTCGCGCGGAACCAAGGCGCAGGTAATGCCAATGTCTTCTTGGCCGCCCAGAAGTGTTTCGGGGTCGTAAAGCCGAAAGGCCAGGCCAAGCACGGTGCATACCGGCGCAAGCGTGATGTAGCGTTTGTTCCAGCTCACCCGCATACCAAGCACCTCTTTGCCCTGCCACTGGCCCTTGCAGACGATGCCCACATCGGGAATGGCGGCTGCATCAGAGCCCGCCCAGGGGCTTGTCAGTGCAAAGGCAGGTATCTCAATGCCTTTTGCAAGCCGAGGCAGGTAATGCTGTTTTTGCTCTTCTGTGCCGTAGTGCAGAAGTAGCTCGCCAGGCCCCAAGGAGTTGGGCACCATGACCGACACCGCCAAGGGTGAAGACCGCGTGGAGAGCCGGGCAATAATTTGTGACTGGGCATAGGCCGAAAAGGCAAGGCCACCATAGGCCTTGGGAATAATCATGCCCAGAAAGCCCTTGTCTTTAATGTACTGCCAGGCCTCTGGGGACATGTCGTAGGTCTCGTGGGAGACCGTCCAGTCGTTCACCAGTCGGCTGGCCTCGACCACCTCGTTGTTTAAAAAAGACTCTTCCTCGGCGGTAAGTTTGGGGGCTGGTAATGCAGCGAGCCGATGGAAGTCCGGTTTGCCCTTAAAAATGTCCGCTTCAATCCAGACCGTGCCTGCCTCCAAGGCGGCGCGTTCGGTCTCCGACATGCTTGGCAGGGCCTTTTTAAAGGCTGCGTAAATGGGCCGAGTAAGCAGATTGCGGCGCTGGTTCGGTGACTTCCATAACCATAAAACAGTTGCTGAAATGGCAAGAAGAACGACGAAGATAAACATGGCTAGCCCTTTCCTTTAATGGCTGAGCGGGGGGTGCGAGGGGTTTGGGTTGAGCTTGAAATGCGCAGAGCGACCTGGCGAACCGGGGCCGGTTGGGCTGTACTGGTTTCAAAATCAGGTAGGGGGGCACGAAGCCCACCAATAAGAAAATTCATCAGCCGAGGCAAAAGACGATCAATCTGCATATGGTCAGGCTCCTTGGGCGGCGTCGACCGTGTCGCGGACTCGTTAATTTCATTTGATGCGTGGTCGGCCAGTAATTGAAGACTATCCGTGCCGGCAATGGCATAGGCGGTGGCTCCCAACATAAAGTGGAACCGCCAGAGAATCTCCTCGCGTGGCACATCGGGCAGGGACTTAATAAGCGCCTCTTTATAACGGTTGAGCACCTCTTCGTACTCGGCCGCTAGAAAAATACGAATGAACTCCGAGGGTTCGGTCAGCGTGCGGCCAAGAAGTTTTAGAAAAGTAGGGCCCCCTTGTTTATCGTTTTGGGCAATGCGAAGAAGAGTTCCGAAAAAGGCATCCAGAATCTTGGCAGGCTTGACCGGCCGACCCAGTGCGGCTTTTTCGAGACGGTCCAGTGCAGCCAGACGCTCTCGGTTAAGCTGGGTGAGACGCCGCTTGAAGATCTCTCGAATAAGCGCTTCCTTGGAGCCAAAGTGGTAATTCACAGCCGCAAGGTTGACCCCCGCTGCCGCCGTAATCTGGCGCAGGGTAGTGGCCTCGAAGCCTTGGTGCTCAAAAAGCGACTCAGCAGAGCTAAGAATCTTGTCTAGCGTCGACATGCCTGTATTAGAAACCAAAATTAAAACAATTGTTTTAAACCTAAGTTTGAATCAGGGCTTTCCCTAGCTAGCGAGTATTCACGTGGAGTGGGATTCTCGATGCAGTTTAGTTTTTTAACGTATTCGATTTATCAAGGAGACTGAAGAATGCCCCTGACCAAACCACAACCACCCAAGTCTTTCGGGCAGGTCGCAAAGATTCTTACCGTCGCTCTGGCCTCTTCGGTTTTATTGGCTGGTTGCGGTGGTGGAGGCGGTTCGTCAGGCGAGGCGCCGGCAACTCAAAGGATGTTCGTCGCTGGAGACAGTCTTTTTGATACGGGTACTTTCGGCATCAAATTTACTGTTCAAAACGCCGCTGGCCCGACCAAAATCATTATTGATTTGCTTTCTGACGATAAGGGGCTTTCTTCACCCTGTCCTGCCTACTCTCCGACGCTAACCCTTTCAAACCTCTCCTGCACAGGTTTTGCCGTTGGCGGCGCGGGAATCAATACGAGCACGGGAACACCGCGAAATGTTGTTAAGCAGCTACAGGATATGAAGTCCTCTTACATGCGCTTTGAGTCTTCTGACCTGGTTCTGATTGACGGTGGTGGGAATGACTTCGCCGCGCTTACCGAATCATTCGGTGCTTTTGCCACTGCCGCCGGCGCTGCTCGTGCAAGTCAAACCGCAGAGTCGGTCGCCGCTTATCAGGCGGCCACCCAGGCCTACGCGACATTCGTTGCACCACTTCTACAGCCAGCTGCTTGGGCTCAGGGCCCAGCCGCCCAAACCGCTGTTGTTTCGAGTCTCACAACTGCGATTCTTACTGCAGATGACCCCTCGACCCAGGCCGTAAGCTATGGGCTGGCCTATTCGGTTAAGCTTGCTGACGTTCTTGTTGCAGCCATCGATGAGAACCTCATTGCAGCAGGTGCAACGCGTATCTTCGTAGCCAATCCCCCGAATATCGTTCTGACCCCCCAATTCTCTGCCGTTCGTGGCCTACTTGGGCCTGTAGTCTCCGGTTGGATCGCGGGGTATAACTTGCAGCTTGAAAGTCTTGCCTCTGCGCGAAGTCAAGTTGCTGTTTATAACCTTTACGCGAAGTTTTCCGATTTGCTCGTTCCTGAGGTTGGAGCGACTTTCGGGTTCACAAATGTTGTGGACGCAGCCTGCGCCTCTTCAATAAGCGAAAACCCAGCGGCCTGTTCAACAGCCGCACTTGACGCTTCGAGACCGGATTGGCGTGGTTATTTTTTCTCTGACGGTTTCCACGGAACCCCTTTAGCTAATGAAGTGATTGCGCAGGATGTCATTCGAGTGCTTGATAACCTTGGATGGTAGGTTTCGTCAGACTGGGAGCACGTAAGTAGTCTCGGTCTCTCGTTGAAAAGCGTTCTGATGAAAACCTCGTCCGTTATTCAAGTCACTAATCTGGTTACTAATTTTGGGAGAGAACCCATGGTGCAGGCAAGAAAAAACAGGAAAGCGTCTAAGCTTTTGGCCTTTCAGCTCGGACGTTACGTCGCTCTAAGTGCAGGAATCGCCTTGGGGGCAAGCAGCGCCTGGGCAATTGAGATTCCGGAAAACAATGGGTGGTCTGGGTCGCTTAATGTTGGATTGTCAGTCGGTACAAGCATTCGCGACCAAGCCCCCGACTCAAAACTTTACAGCCGTGCAGATGGGGTGCGCGCAGGTCTTGGGACGAATGGAACGGGGGCGACGAATACCGACAGTGGCAATGTGAACTACAGTAAGGGGGACGCGTTTTCGACCCTCACTAAGGCCAGTTTTGACTTCTCTATGAAAAAAGAAGATTACGGCTTCTTTGTTCGAGCGAAAGCTTGGTACGACCATGCGCTTGAGGAGGGACAGGTCAACCAAGGTAACGGTGCCTCGGGGTACCTACCAGTTACCGGTCGAAGGTCTCTGTCGGACGCTGGTTTTGACCCTCTTGCGAGGTTTTCAGGAGCCGAGATTCTCGACGCCTATGTCTACACGGGCTTTGAAGTTTCGGGTCAACCGGGTCAGGTACGTCTCGGTCGGCAGGTGATTAACTGGGGTGAGTCGTTGTTTATTCAAGGGATCAATCAGGTCAATCCCATCGACCTTTCCGCTCTTCGTAAGCCTGGAACCGAGATCAAAGATGCCTTCCTTCCTGTGGAGTCTGTGTGGGCAAACTTAAGCCTCGGTGAGGGTCGGTCTCTCGAGGGTTTTATTCAGACGAAGTGGGCCCCTGCGAATATCGACAGTTGTGGCACCTATTGGTCCCCTGTGGAGTTTCAGGCGACGCATAGGGCTGGTGGTCCGTGCTCCCAAGCGATCACAACCTTGCCTGGGCTAAGTAACTATGACTCCATTCAACAGGGGCTTTTTGTTCCTATGGGTAGGGGTAAGGCAGGTGACGATGACGGGCAGTTCGGGCTTGCCTTGCGGATTCCATCCGAGGCACTGGATGGTGAGGTTGGTCTTTATGCCATGCGTATAAGCTCGCGCATTCCTTATATTTCCGGTCGATCGGGATCAGCCATTCGAGAACTTGGAGCACTGGGCGGCACTTTGAACCCCAGCAATTTCATTAACCCAATCCCTAGGCAGGTTGCCGGTGCGTCGCAGGCTCTAGGACTTACCCTAATCCCAGGGACAGGTTTCTGGGAGTATCCCGGTGACATTAACGTGCTTGGAGTTTCGGCATCAACGAACTTAGCAGGATGGTCTGTCGGCGCGGAACTCAGTCACTCTCCCAACCAGCCGGCGCAGATTAACGGAAACGATCTTCTTGCAGGCCTCCTGTATGGTATTGGCCCTATGCGAGCCGAGGCTGAGGCAGCCGCGGCTGCGGGCGCAGGCACAGAGATTGCCGGCTACAAGCGCCTTCAGAAGACACAAATGCAGGTGAATGGAATTCGCGTTTTGCCTCGCATGCTTGGGTCGACGCAATCCGTTCTTGTAGGTGAAGTGGCTTACCAGCGGGCCAACGTTGGTGACCGCAATACCGGCAAGCGTTTTGGCAGGTCCTTCATTTTTGGTTTTGCTCCTCACGCCTCTTATCTTGCTGATTCTCAAGACGCTTCTCTTGGTGCTGCCGTTCAGCAAGTTGCGGGTGGAATCGGAACAGGGAATGCCGCAACGAATACGCAAGAGGATGGCCGATCGAATGATGGATTCGCAACCCAGAACTCTTGGGGTTACCGTCTCCGACTCCAACTCGAGTACCCTCAAGTGTTTGGAACCTCCGCAACGCTGTTCCCAACTTTCTCGTTTGCCCATGACGTAAGCGGTTACTCGATTGACAGTCAAATTGTTGAGGGGCGACAGACCATTGGGCTCGGACTGCGTGCGAACTTCAATCGTGTTCATAACATTGAACTTGGTTACGTTCGCTACGCAGATGGTGCCAAGTATGATGCGTTTCGCGACCGCGACTATTACAGCCTCGTCCTGAGCACGAGTTTCTAATTTTTTCCTGCATCTTGAGAAGGGTCTTGTTACAAGACCCTTCTCTTTTTAGAAATACGCTGTTTCAAGAAAGGATGAGTGAATGGTGAACCTGCGCAGACGTTTCCTGGCTTTGACTTCAAACGCCTACGCCCTTCGACTGGCCTCGGTTGCACTGCCCGGTTTGGCTTTTACGGGTAAGGCTCAAGCCCAGTCGGTTCCTCACTCCGGCGCGGTTGCCTCCGCCAATGCCGATGGTTCTATTCCGGCCTATACAGGTGGGCTCATGAAGCCTCCCGCGGGTTACAGCCCCGAAAAGGGCTACGTGGATCCTTTTGCGCAAGAAAAGCCTCTGTTTACCATTACGGCGGCCAATGCTGACCAGTACAAAGACTTTCTCTCGGTAGGCAGCCTTGCGCTTCTTAAAAAGCAGCCTGCCTTTCAGATGCCTGTCTACAAGACCCACCGAACGGCAGGTCTGCCTGATGCCGCGAAGAAAACCATTCTTCACCCTGCTCCCAAAACGGGCGAGGAGGCCATGGCCAACTTCCTTAATCGCTATGCCGGGGGTGGCTTTGACCGTGAATATTCCTGGTTCCCTGTTCGTGCCAACGGTGACTTCTACCGAGTGGGTTACTCCGACAAGGTGGTCTATGCCGAGAACATGACCCCACCGCAAACAGACACGGGTTTGCAGTTTGCGTTTCTTTCTCGGTACACCGCACCCTCGTCATTGGCGGGCACCATTTACATGGTGCATGAGTACCGTGACCCTATTGCTAATCCACGTGCGGCTTGGGTCTATAGCCCCGGACAGCGCCGCGTTCGCCGCGCGCCCGACCTAGCCTATGACAACGTGGCCGACGGCACCGAGGGCATGCGCGTAACCGACCAGTACTTTGCCTTCAACGGCGCGCTTGATCGTTACGACTGGAAGCTGGTTGGCCGCAAAGAAATGGTTGTGGCCTACAACACTTACAAGGTTGGCAGTAAGTCGCTGAAGTATTCTGAGATTGTTCGCAAAGGCTCGGCCAACCCTGAGCATATGCGCTACGAGAAGCACCGTGTCTGGGTGGTCGAGGCCACTTTAAAGTCGGGTAGCAAACATATTTATGGCAAGCGTGTCTTCTTTCTTGATGAAGACAGCTGGATGATTCTGCAAGAAGACTGCTACGACACCCGTGGTGAAATCTGGCGCGTCGGTATTCATGGCTTCATTCAGGTTTATGACCACGGTGTGCCCTGGTACAGCATTCAAATGTGGCATGACCTTTCCAATGGCAATGTGCTTATCTCCCACCTCGACAACGAGGTGAAAAAGCCCATCGAGTTTGGTATTAAAGCCCCATGGGCAAGTTTCCAAACCGACGCCTTGCGTCGACTCGGCACGCGCTAAACCATCACTTGAAAACGTCTTCGCCTGCCCATGCTCTGGCGATGGGGCGGCGTGGCTTTTTAAGCCGTACAGGCTGGGCCTTTGCGATTGCCTCGTATGGTCTGCATGCACCCTCTGTAGCAGGGGCGGCGGTCTTTGCCGCGTCTCGACCCATAAGCATCCAAAAGGCTGCTTTCTTCGACATGGCTTGCCTTGATGATCGTCTGATTGCTGTGGGCGAGCGCGGCGTCATTGCACGGTCCATTGATGCTGGAAAGTCCTGGCAGACTCTGCGGTTGCCTATTGGTCGAACGCTAACCAACCTTGCCATGACCCCAGGCCTGTCTGTTGCAGTGGGTCATGGGGGTGTTGTTGCTCGATCGCGTGATCAGGGTGAAACCTGGCAGCTGCTCGACTCGCCCGATCTTCAGCGCTTAAACATGCAGCAAGACGCCTGGCTGTCGGTGCGTATTGATTCCCGTCAGCGGCTTTTTCTTACAGGCGCCTTTGGAAAGTTCTTGGTGTCAGAAGACCAGGGTCAGACCTTTAAGCGTTTTGAAGTCTTTGAAGAAGGTTTCGACTGGCATCTTTACGGCCTGCTTGAAGATCGCTTTCATAAGGCCTGGGTTCTTATGGGTGAGTCGGGCCATCTGGGTGAAACGCCGTCTTCCACCGACCTTCTTAGCTTAGTCAAACAGCCCGAGGCCCCGCTTGTCTTTCCCGCTTCGCGTATGGATTACGAGGGTTCTTTTTTCGGTGGACTGGTAACGCCAATGGGCAGCCGAATTGTTTACGGCATGCGCGGGCGGATCTTTCGGCAGTCCCTGCCATTGGCCGAATGGCAAGAGGTTTCCGTGAACGAGCCCTACTCATGGATGGCGAGTCTTGTTCTTAAAGACGGCCGGGTTCTGCTTCTAGGCGAGCAGGGGCGGGCGGCTATTAGTGATGATGACGGACGCCGGTTTACGGTGAAGCGCCTTGCGACTTCCACAATTGCTGCCGCTTGTCAGCTGAACTCGGGGGAGGTCTGGCTTGCCGGGCTCGACGGCCTGCAGATTGCTCAGGGTCTCATGCCATGAGTACGTCCGCCTCCTTGCCTCCCGTATTGCCTCCCGACATGGCGGCACCACCGCCACCGAATCCACCGCCGTCTTCCCCGTCTGGTGGTTCGGGCTCGACACCTCCATCGCCGCCGCCCCCCGATGCCGAAGGCCCCGAATGGCTAAAGCGTCTAGCGGACCGGCTCATTCACTACCGGCGCGGGCTTATTGTTTTTTTCACTCTGCTAACGCTGGTGCTTGCGGGCACCGCAACCTTGTTGCGAACGGAAGCGGGCTTTACCAAGATGATTCCTCTGGATCATCCGTTCATGCAGGTCTTTCTGAAGTACCAGTCGGCCTTTGGCAATGCCAACCGGGTGCTGCTCGCGATTCATGCCAAAGAAGGTTCGATCTACACGTCCGAGGGGCTTGATCTTCTTAAGAAGGCAACCGAAGAAGTTTTTTATATTGAAGGCGTTGAGCGCAGTTCGGTGACCTCGCTTTTCACGCCCAATGTGCGTTTTACCGAAGTGGTCGAAGAGGGCTTTCGCGGCGGCAATGTGGTGTCGGCGGATTACGCGGGCAGGCCCGATCAAATTGAGCAGGTCAAGGCGAATGTTGCCAAGTCGGACTGGGTGGGCCGCATTATTTCCACCGATGGCTCCTCGGCCATGGTGGTGGCAAGCCTTCAAGAAAGCGACCCTCAGACGGGTGAGCGAACAGATTTAAAGGCAGTGGCAAAAAGCTTTGAGTCCATTCGCGAGCAACTTCAAACCGATACCCACTCCATTCATATCATTGGCTTTGCCAAGGCCGTGGGCGATATTGCCGACGGCGCAGCAGGCGTATTAGTCTTTTTTGCGCTTGCCTTTGTCGTCACCACCGTCTTGCTTTATTTGTACAGCCGCTCGGCCATGTTGACCTTCTATGCGCTGGGCTGCGCGGTTATTCCCGTGGTCTGGCTGTTGGGCCTTATGCCTTTGGTTGGGCTTGGGCTTGATCCCCTGTCCATTCTGGTGCCGTTTCTTATTTTTGCCATTGCCGTCTCGCATGCCGTGCAAATGACCAATGCCTGGCGGCTTGAAATCTTGGCTGGCCGCGATGCCAAGCAGGCCTCGCATCAGTCGTTCTGCAAACTTTTTGTGCCGGGTGCCATCGCGCTTCTTGCCAACGGCCTGGGCTTTCTAGTTATTGCTTTTGTCCCCATTGAAATTGTTCGTGAACTGGCCTACACCGCCACGCTGGGTGTCTTGGTCATGATTCTCTCGAACAAACTTTTATTGCCTGCCTTGCTCTCGTATCGACAGAACGCTTCGTTTCGCCCACCTTCGGAGAAGTCCATGGTGGGTGTCTGGAGGTTCTTGGCCCGACTGACGCGTAAGGGGCCTGCCTCTGTCATGATCGCGATCTGCTTGGGTGTGCTGGCCTTAGGTTTATGGGTGGCAAAGGATCGGCAGGTGGGCGACCTTGGCCAGGGGGTTCCTGAACTTCGGCCCGATTCGCGCTACAACCAAGACACCGAGCTTATTACTCAGCGTTTTGCCATTGGCGTGGACGTGATGCAGGTGATTGTGGAGGTCGATGGAACAGACTCGCCCTGCGTCTCGCCTACGGTGATGGAGCCTTTATCTGAATTTGAGTTGATTATTCGGCAGAACCCAGGAGTCACGGCGGTCAGTGGCCTTGCAGGTTTTACGGCACGGGTGTCGCAGGCCTATGCCGAAAATAATATTAAGTGGCGCGCACTGCCTGCCGACGAACAGCAAATTGCCCAAGGCGTAGGCGCCGCAACCCGATTGGGCAACATGCTGATGAACCCCGCCTGCACGGCCTTGCCGGTTTCTATTTACACTCAAGATCATCAGGCACCCACCATACGTTCATTGGTGACCGATGTTGAAGACTTCTCTAAGGCATTCGAGCGCGAAGATCTTCGTTTTGAAATTGGCCTGGGAAATTTAAGTGTTATGGCGGCCACCAATGAAGTTGTTCAGTCCTCGGACCGTTGGGTCAACCTCGCACTCTTTGGCGCCGTCACGCTCTTGTGCCTTATTACCTTTCGTTCGGTGGCGATTACCCTTTGCATCATCCTTCCCTTGGCACTGGTGACTGTGCTGTGCAATGCCGTGATGACCTGGCTTGGCATTGGGCTTAAGGTGAATACGCTGCCTGTCGTGGCCCTTGGCGTGGGCGTGGGTGTTGATTACGGCATTTATCTCTTTGAGCGTATTCGCCACGAGCTGCAAAAGGGCGAGTCGCTTGAGCAGTCGGTCTTCGAGGCGCTTCGTCAACGTGGCACGGCCTCACTCTTTACGGCGGTCACCATGACCGTCTCGGTGCTCACCTGGCTGGGTTCTGAGCTGCAGTTTCAATCCGATATGGGCCTTTTACTTGGCTTTATGTTTTTGGTGAATCTTTTTGGCGCGGTGCTTTTGTTGCCGGCCCTGGCGGCCTTTTTTGTTCAGAAACATGTTTCTGCGAATCGGCATGCGGCGTCACCTGCCTGATCCATCTCGAAGACTTGTTTTAACAACTGGCCTGAAGTCTGCAGCCGCAGGGCTTGCGGTTCCCGTTTTGACAGGCCATGCCACCGCGGCTTCTCTACCCAATACCCTAGACACGTCGAATCGGCATACCTTTCACGACCTTCTGCCTGCTGGGCTAGGGGCCTTGGTTGCACGGTATCCGGCTGTTCAATTCACGGTAACCTCCGCCGAGCCCTTTGCTTCGGGGGTACCTAGCACCGCCACCGCTTCATTTAGGGAGGCGCCAGCCCGAATTGAATCCGAAGCCAATCGGGCACTTGTGCATTTGCAAAGGCATCTCTATCGACCACGCCCAGTCAATTTGTATCGCGAAGGCAGAGCGATTCCCGTACGGCCCGATGGAAGCTTTTTCGAAATGCGTTATTGGTCGCATCGGGTGGATGCTTCTGTCATGGCGGGTGCCCCTGAAAAACTTTGGTTCGCTGTGAAAGGTGGCTACCTTGCACCGAGTAGCCTTCGTGGCGATAGTCTGCTTGTGCATGAGTTCATTCCGCCCGCAGACAATGCACAGGAAGCAGACGCCTCTTTGCGACAAGCCTGGATCTACAAGGCGGGAAGTCGAAGAGTACGTCGTGCCCCAGACCTTGCCCACGATGCCGTGAGCGATGGCTCTGAGGGCATGATCACCGCCGATCAGGTGGATGGTTTTAATGGGGCGACCGACCGTTATGAATGGTCGGATCTTGGCGAGGCCACACGGCTTATTCCTTTCAGCATGCTTAAGCACCATGAAGCCAGTCTTGCCGCCAAGGTCTTACTTGGTCAAGGCAGTCTCGCCAATCGTTTTCTAAGGCTTGAGCCCCGCACCGTTTTCATGGTCGAGGCCCGTCTTCGTCCGGGCCAACGCCACATCTATTCGCGCCGAATGTTTTATATCGATGCGCAAACGAGCACCGTGGTTATGGAAGAGGCCTTTGATACGCGCGGTGGGCTTTGGCGTGTTGCCTTGCATGGGCTTGGCTTCAATCCTTTGCTTGGTGTCGTGCAGACCCGCGTATCGGTGTATCACGATCTCTTGTCGGGAAGTTATTTCGTAACAGGACTCGACCCGGAGTCGGGTCCTGTTTTCGACACAACACGTCCGGCGCAATGGAATGACTTTCAGCCCGATGCCCTGCGAAGGCAGGGACGTTAGTTAGCCAATTTACCTTAGCCCCAGAGCGCCCTGAATGGTGGGAAAGAGGCGTTCACTTCCAAGGTCATCAATCAATCCCAATCGGGTCATCACCTGCAGCGGCTCCGGTCGAACCGAGGCAAGAAGTAGTTCAGTGCCTCGCGAGGCTAGAAAGTCATCTAGGCTTCGCAGGGCCTCGGTGCCCGTGCTATCAATGGCAAGAAGTGCCGAGCAGTCAAGCAGCAGGGTCTTTGGCAGTACCCGTTTAGGATTCATCAAAGGCTCAAGGCAGCTCACCGCACCAAAAAATAAAATGCCTGTTAGCCTTCGTATCTCGACGCCATCGGCCTCAAGCCCACGCGCGCTGCGTTCTTCATCCGACACTTTCTCCACCCGTGTGAGCTGCGAGACGCGCCATATAAAAAATACGCAGGCCATGGTGAGCCCCACCTGAACCGCCACTGTGATATCAAGAACAATGGTGAGAACGAAGGTCACGATGAGGGTAAGTCGATACGGCATGGCATGGTGCCGCATGTCGGCAAAGACACGCCAGTCGCCCATGTTGTAAGCCACCACCAAGGCGGTTGCCGCAAGGGCGGTAAGAGGAATGAACTCGGCAAGGGGTGCGGCAACAAGCACAACAACAAGCAGGCTTAGGGCGTGCACTACGCCGGCAATGGGCGAGCGCGCTCCGCTACGAATATTGGTGACGGTGCGGGCGATGGTGCCGGTGGCGCAAAAGCCCCCGAATAAAGGGCTGGCAATATTGGCAAGGCCTTGGGCCATGAGTTCCTGGTTGGGGTCATGGCGTGTTTTGGTGAGTCCATCGGCTACGCGGGCGCAGAGCAACGATTCCACCGCGCCAAGCATGGCAATGGTGATGATGGGCCCAAACAAGAACTGCACCTTGCCCCATTCAAACTCGGGAAGGCTTGGCATGGGAAAACCCTGTGGAATGGCGCCAAAGCGGCTGCCCACGGTTTCAACAGGAAGCTGAAAGAGGACTACGAAAAGGGTACTTAAACCAATGGCAATAAGGCTGCCGGGCAATCGTGAAAAGGCCCGACTAAGGGGGCCGTCGGAGGCAACATTGCTTTTGGGCCAGGCCAGAATAATGATTAGACAGATACTCCCCATAACGACGGTTAGAGGGTCGATGCTTGGCAGCGCGGTGAGAAGACCCTGAACCTTCGCAAAGAACTCGGCAGGCAGGGCGTCGCCAGATAGCCCTAGAAATTCTTTCACCTGTGACAGCGCAATAAGAACGGCAATGCCACTGGTAAAGCCCGCAACAATCGAGACCGGAATAAGGCGTACGAGGTCGCCCATACGAAAGAGACCCATAAAAATAAGCAGTACACCGGAACAGGCTGTGGCGACAAGAAGGTTCGGCACCCCGTAGCGCTCAACAATGGCATAGACCACCACAATGAAGGCGCCCGCGGGCCCTCCAATTTGAAAGGAGGAGCCACCGAAGAGCGAAATAATGAGCCCGGCCACAATGGCAGTCACCAGGCCCGCCTGCGGCGAGAGGCCCGAGGCCATGGCAAAGGTCATAGCCAGGGGAAGGGCCACCATGCCCACCGTTAAACCAGCCGACACGTCAGCAACCAGGTCGGTCCGTTTGTAGGAGGGGAGGTGATCGAGAAGGCGGGGTCGAAACGACTTGAGCCGGGGTTGCAATGCCATGACTCCCATTATGCAATCATCAGGTCCATGAAACCGCTTGTCCTGGTGCTTTCGGCCCACGTCTTTTCCATGCTTGGCTTTTCCAGTTACGCGGTCAGTCTGGTCAGTCTCAAAGAACTCTGGGTGCTATCGAATACCGAGGCGGGCGCTATTGCCAGCGGATTCTTTAT
>Ga0181606_10000688_pt1 | contig 28314 bp, 26 predicted proteins | sample 041ome_10_FD_132994 | JGI IMG/M metagenome (GOLD analysis project Ga0181606, IMG submission 132994) | Coastal salt marsh microbial communities from the Groves Creek Marsh, Skidaway Island, Georgia - 041412US metaG (megahit assembly) | ecosystem: Environmental > Aquatic > Marine > Intertidal... | reverse complement strand
TCCTAACGCGGGGTGGAGCAGCCCGGTAGCTCGTCAGGCTCATAACCTGAAGGTCAGAGGTTCAAATCCTCTCCCCGCAACCAAATATTACGCCCCCAAGTCAACGACTTGGGGGCGCTTTGCGTCCGGGGCCGTTGAGGCTCCCTCGACGACACAATCATATTGAAGCGTGACCCCAATATCTCAGGAACTGCGCCGGTTCGATTGCTGCCGAATATCCCTGTTCGGAAATGCCGTCCGCCAGGATCGCGAAACTCAGCGAGACCAAAGCGCTGATCATGGCTGAAAGTGCGTAAACGAGGCGTCCATCCATGCGGTTGGCAGCGCCTGACATAAACGGCAGAGCCACTGCATATCCGGCGAAGTAGATGCCGCCAAGTCATCCGATCTCTGCCGCGTCCAAGTGCCAGAGTGCGGACAGTTCCACGATCAGGGATGGGACGGCCATGATCCCAAGCTGGTTAAGGATCAGTCCGGCAGAGAGCTGAGACATCTGAGAATGATGATCTCATTGCCCGCACCAGGTTCAGATCAACATCACCACGTTATTCCTTGATCGGGACAGCGCCCAGGGTCCACTGACACAAAAGGCCCTGGGACACCCCAAGGCCTTTTGCTTATCAGATAATGGAGCGTTGCCCTGCAAGGGCTGGACGCTACTTAATCCGTTCGATCACCGTAGCAATGCCTTGGCCGACGCCGATGCACATGGTGCAGAGCGCACGGTCGAGGCCGCGCTCCTCAAGCTCGTACATTGCTGTCATCATAAGCCGTGCGCCGGACATGCCGAGCGGATGGCCAAGGGCAATGGCGCCGCCATTTGGGTTCACATGCTCGCCATCATCAGGCAAGCCAAGGTCACGGGTGACCGCCAGGCCTTGCGCGGCAAACGCTTCATTCAGTTCAATTACGTCAATATCACCGATTTTGAGGCCGAGGCGCTGCAGCAGCTTGTGGCTGGCAGGGGCCGGGCCGAAACCCATGATCCGGGGGGCCACGCCAGCGGTTGCCATACCAAGGATACGGGCGCGGGGCGTAAGGCCATGCTTTTTGGCACCCGCTTCCGAGGCAAGGATCATTGCGCAGGCGCCGTCATTAACGCCGGATGCATTGCCTGCTGTTACAGAACCACCTTCGCGGAAAGGCGCGCGCAGTTTGGCGAGGCCTTCCAAGGTCGTGCCTTCACGGGGGTGCTCATCCAATTCCACAACGATGGGGTCACCCTTGCGCTGTTTAATGGTGACGGGTGTGATTTCTTTGGCGAGACGGCCATTCTTCTGTGCCGCAACTGCGCGCATCTGGGAGCGATAGGCAAAGGCGTCCTGGTCTTCGCGGTTAACCTGGAATTCCTCGGCGACGTTTTCAGCCGTCTCCGGCATCGAGTCGATGCCGTATTGCTTCTTCATCATTGGGTTGACGAAGCGCCAGCCAATGGTGGTGTCAAAGACTTCGCTGTTGGAGCGAGAGAATGCTGTTTCCGCTTTGCCCATAACGAAGGGCGCACGGGTCATGCTTTCAACACCACCGGAAACCATCAGATCTGCATCGCCAGATTTGATGGCGCGCGCAGCAGTACCGGTCGCATCCATGCCAGAGCCGCAGAGGCGGTTTACGGTGCCGCCGGGAACGCTGTCAGGCATGCCCGCTAGGAGTGCCGACATACGGGCAACGTTGCGATTGTCTTCACCGGCCTGATTGGCGCACCCGAAGATCACATCTTCAACGGCGGCCCAATCAACATTTGGGTTCCGTTCCATCAGCGCTTTCAGCGGGATTGAGCCCAGATCATCGGTACGCACTTGCGCCAAGGACCCGCCATAGCGGCCAATAGGGGTGCGGATACCGTCGCAAATATAAGCTTCAGCCATTCGGTCGTCTCCTCTGATGCGCAGGCTATGCCGCCCACGCTTTGTTGGTTTCGCGGGTATCGTAATCCGGGATGCGGGGATAGGCTAGGTGGCAATGCTGCAAGGCCTGGGTCCTGACCCTAGCCCTTAGGGCGTTTAACTGTGGGAGATGGGCGATGTATGATGTGATCTTGATTGGGGGCGGGTTGCATGGCGGGTTTTCGGCCTGGCATCTTCTCCAGCGGGAGCCCGGCCTTAAAATCGCGCTCATCGAACAAGATTCGACATATTCCCACGCAGCGTCAGCGCGCTCCAGCGCTGGGGTGCGTGTGCTTTTCAGCCAGGAAGAGAACCTGCGCATGTCGCAGTATGGCCACGAAGTTTATGGCAATTTCGGCGACCTGATGGCGCTGGATGGTGAGCCGCAGCCACTTTCATTTTGGCGCCAAGGCTACATGTTCATGGCCAACACGCCAGAGCAGGCTGAAGACATGGCGGCAAACCATGCGCTGCAGACCGGCATGGGTGCCGAGGCGAATTTGCTAGATGCGACGGCGCTTAAGGCATTGCTCCCGAGCTTCCATACAGATGATGTTTTGCTTGCCTGTCATTCGCCCAAAGATGGGTGGTTGGACCCCTACGGTGCCCTGACCAGCCTGCGCCGTAAGAACCAGGCTTTGGGTGCTGAATATATTGATGGCGTGGTCACAGGGTTTCAGCAATCTGGCGGCAAGGTCACAGGCGTTGTTCTGCAGGACGGCCAAACTTTGAAGACGGATTGGGTCGTCAACGCCACGGGCGCATGGGGGGGTGAAATCTCAAAGATGATGGGCTTTGAAATTCCCGTCGTGCCGCTGCCGCGCACGCAGTTCTATTTTGAATGCCGGGAGGAAGTGGAGCCATTTGGCCTGACCATTGATGGCCGGGGCTGTAGTGTCCGGCCAGAAGGCAAAGGCTACATCACAGGGCGGACGCATTTTGAGCGTGCTGGGGCTTTCAATTGGGACGTGAATGAAGATCACTTCTACGATGAAAACTGGCCGCTCGCCGCCCATCGCGTGCCGAAGTTTGAAGCCGTCAAGCTGCAGGCGTCCTGGACCTGCCATTACGCGTACAGCACCTGGGACGGCAATATGCTGATGGGCGCATGGCCCGGCCAGCCTGAGAACTTTCTGATGACGACCGGGTATTCTGGCCACGGCCTGCAACATGCGCCCGCCGCTGGGCGTGCCATATCTGAACTCATCCTGGATGGCGGGTTCCAGACGCTGGACCTGACGCGCTTTGCCGCGAGCCGCGTAGCAGAAGGCCGCAAAGAACCCGAACGCGGCGTCAAAGCCTGATCAGAATAGGGGGCAAGCCTCATGGACGTATGGACACAATTTGCCGCCTCACCGCGTGGCATTGTGAAGGTCGCTGAGGACGCAAAAGCCAAGGGCTGGGATGGGTTGTCTGTGGTTGATTCCCAGAACCTTTCCGGCGATCCCTTTGTGGCGCTGGCCATGGCGGGTGCCGTGACGGAACGAATCGGCCTCGCCACTGCAGTATCGAACCCCATTACGCGATTGCCAGCAGTAGCGGCGGCAGCCATTGCCAGCGTCGATGTTGTCAGCCGGGGGCGGGCGGTGTTTGGCGTCGGTCGGGGCGACTCAGCTTTGGCGCATCTTGGCCGTTCGCCGGCACGGCTCAAATATTTCTCTTTGTTTCTGGACCAGTTGCAGGCCTATCTGGCAGGCAAACCAGTTGATTTTGATGCTGTGCCAATTGCCGATGAAATCGCACCGCCCATGTCCACTTTGGCGCTTGCGCAAGCGCCAGAGGATAGCCGTATCCGTTGGTTGGAAGGCCGCAGGAAGGTGCCGGTCGAGGTGGCCGCAAGTGGCCCGAAGGTCATAGCCCTGGCGGCCGTGAAAGCAGATCGCGTGATGTTTGCACTCGGCGCGGACCCGGCTCGTTTAGCCTGGGGCGTAGAGACGGCGAAGCAAGCGCGGCTGGATGCGGGGATGGACCCCGATAGCTTGGAATTCGGTGCGTATATCAACTGCGTTTGCCACACAAATATGGATGCAGCACGGGATATGGTGCGTGGAGGCCTGACCACGTTCGCGCGGTTTTCCGTCATGCATGGGAAGACTGTCGGCCCGCTGTCTGATGCGATGGCGGATACGATGCATAAGGTCCGTGCGGCATACGACATGCGGAAGCATACAGAATCTGGGTCCGCTCAAGCGGCAGCACTCACCCCAGAATTCATTGATTCCTACGCCATTGTTGGCCCGCCTGAGCATTGCATTGAACGCTTCAGTGCGATCGCAGCGACGGGTGTTTCCAAGATCGCTATGAGTGGCAATCTGCGCGGCGCCAGCACCGAAACAGGGTTCCAGGCGAAAGCTTTGATAGAAAATGAAGTGCTGAAAGTGATCCAGCAGTTATAGGGCCGGCCGATGATGATGCGAAACTTGATGAAAGAGAAGATTGCCCGGGGTGCGCCTGCCTTTGGTGTGTCGATCATGTTTCCCTCACCGCAGATCGTAGAAATGGTTGGTCATGCTGAGTTTGATTGGGTGCTGCTGGATTGCGAACATGGCTCCATTGGCCCCGCTGATATTGAGTTGATGGCGATGGCGGCAGACGCTGTTGGCATCACCGCAATCGCCCGACCCAAGAGCAATTCAAGCAGTGATATTCAGGCCGTGATGGATCGCGGTGTCAAAGGCGTGCAGGTGCCGCATATCCGCAACAAAGCGGAGGCTGAGCGCGCCGTTGCATCGGTCAAATTCGGGCCTGAGGGCGCGCGGGGCCTCGCTGCAGGCACGCGCCCTGATCGTTGGGGGCTTGGCGGGAAGATGGCGGATTTTGTGGAATCCGCGAATGCGCAATCCTTGGTTTGCTTGCAGATTGAAGATGCCGAAGCGCTGCCCCATGTGGATGATATTTTGACGGTTCCGGGCGTCGATGTGTTCTTCATCGGCCCGTCAGACTTGTCCCAATCCATGGGCCATCCAGGCAATCCGAAGGCCGCACCCGTCGCTGCGGCCATCAGTGAAACACTTGCTAAAATCCGGGCAGCTGGGAAAACACCTGGCATGCCAGCGACAACCGATGCGCTGGGTACCGTCCGCGAAGCCGGATGCCTTTATATCTACACCCACTTGCCCAAGCTGTTGGGTGCTGGAACCAAGGATTATTTGGCGAAGGCTCATGGGTGATTGGGGTTTGGTTGCCCACGCCCATGCCAATGTCGCTTTCAACTATGCAGCGCCTGCTTTAGCTTAGGGCCTGCTCGTCACGTCGAAGAAGGAATGCCCCGCAATGGCGGTTCTGGAAACCAGCATTAATCCCCGCTCTAAGGGCTTTCGCGCCAATGCGAAAGAGATGGCCGTATTGGTCGAGGACTTGCGCGATGAGGTCGCCAAGGTCGCGGCTGGCGGTGGTGAGCGCTCCATGAAGCGCCATTTGGACCGGGGCAAGCTTGCGCCAAGAGAGCGCGTGCGTCGGCTGACGGATCCAGGCTCTGCGTTTCTCGAATTCTCGCAGCTCGCTGCCTGGGGCATGTATGACGATGAGGTGCCGGGCGCTGGCGTCATCACCGGGATTGGCCGGGTCATGGGCCAGGAATGTGTGATCATTTGTAATGACGCGACGGTCAAAGGCGGCACCTACTACGCCATGACCGTGAAGAAGCATCTCCGCGCCCAGGAAATTGCGCTGGAGAATCATCTACCGTGCATCTATCTGGTCGATTCCGGCGGCGCCAACCTGCCGGAGCAAGATGAAGTCTTCCCGGACCGCTGGCATTTTGGCCGCAGCTTCCGCAATCAAGCGATGATGTCCTCCATGGGCATCCCGCAGATTGCTTGCGTAATGGGGTCCTGCACTGCAGGCGGTGCCTATGTGCCAGCCATGTGCGATGAAAGCGTAATCGTGCGAAACCAAGGCACAATCTTCCTCGGCGGCCCGCCTTTGGTGAAGGCCGCGACGGGGGAGGTTGTTTCGGCGGAGGATCTAGGCGGTGCGGATGTCCATGCCCGCAAGTCTGGCGTTGTCGACCATTACGCAGCCAATGATGACCATGCGCTTGCGATCGTCCGCCGGATTGTCGCGAATCTGAACCGGGTGAAACCGGCGGAGCTTGATACCGCACCGGTGCGTGACCCGCTTTATCCGCCGTCCGAACTGCACGGCGTGGTGCCGACAGACCTTAGAACGCCCTATGACCCGCGTGAGGTGATCGCGCGGCTTGTGGATGGCAGTGAGTTCGATGAGTTCAAGGCGCTCTATGGCACGACTTTGGTTACAGGATTTGCCCGGCTCTATGGCAATCCGGTCGGGATCATTGCCAATAACGGCATCCTGTTTTCGGAAAGTGCACAGAAAGGCGCGCATTTCATTGAGCTGTGCGGCCAGCGCAATATTCCGCTGATTTTCCTGCAGAACATCACGGGCTTTATGGTCGGCCAGAAATATGAGACCGGCGGCATCGCCAAAGACGGAGCCAAAATGGTGACGGCCGTTGCCACTGTCAAAGTGCCGAAACTGACCCTGATCATGGGCGGCAGCTTTGGCGCTGGAAACTACGCCATGTGCGGCCGCTCGTATGATCCGCGCTTCCTGTTCATGTGGCCGAACGCGCGTATCTCCGTCATGGGCGGTGAGCAGGCTGCAAGCGTGCTTGCCACTGTCCGCCGCGACGGCATGGAACGGCGCGGCGAGGAATGGTCCGCAGAGGATGAGGAGGCTTTCAAGGCCCCTGTCCGCGACCAATATGAGGCGCAGGGCCGCCCGTATTTCGCCAGTGCGCGCATGTGGGATGACGGCGTGATCGACCCTGCCGATAGCCGCAAAGTCCTGGGCCTTGCCCTTTCTGCAGCATTGAACGCGCCGATTGAAGAGACGCGCTTCGGCCTGTTCCGGATGTAGAGGCAGAAATCATGATCAAAAAGTTACTTATCGCGAACCGGGGCGAAATCGCCTGCCGCATCATCCGTTCCGCCCGGGCAATGGGCATCCGTACCGTCGCTGTGTATTCGGAGGCGGACGCCAATGCGATGCATGTGCGGATGGCAGATTCCGCACGTCTGATCGGCCCTGCATCCGCGGCGCAAAGCTATCTGGTGATTGAGAAAATCATTGCAGCGGCGCGGGCGGAAGGGGCGGAAGCAATTCATCCGGGGTATGGTTTCTTATCCGAACGTGCCGCCTTTGCGGATGCATGCAAGGAGGCTGGCCTGATCTTCGTTGGTCCATCCGCCGATGCCATTCGGGCTATGGGTGACAAAGCCCGCGCCAAAGCGCTTATGGGCAAAGCAGGCGTGCCGCTGACACCTGGATATCATGGTGAAGACCAGTCGGATGATCTGCTGGCAGATGAAGCTGCCAAGATTGGCTTCCCCGTATTGGTGAAAGCGTCTGCGGGCGGCGGTGGGCGCGGGATGCGCATTGTTGAAGCGGCGGAAGACTTGCAGGGTGCGATGGACGCGGCGCGGCGTGAAGCCAAGGCGGCGTTTGGCGATAGTACGCTGTTGCTGGAACGCTATCTTGGCCGCCCACGGCATGTCGAGGTGCAGGTGATGGCCGACAGTCACGGCAATGTCCTGCACCTGCATGAGCGGGATTGCTCCATTCAGCGCCGCCACCAAAAGGTTATTGAGGAAGCGCCCGCACCAAACCTAACCGATGCCACCCGCAAACAATTGACCGATGCCGCCGTCGCAGCGGCCCGCGCTATTGATTACGTCGGTGCCGGTACGTGCGAATTCCTGGTCGACGAAGACGGCAGCCCGTATTTCATCGAAATGAACACTCGTATTCAGGTCGAGCATCCCGTGACGGAGATGATCACCGGATTGGACCTCATTGAACTGCAGCTCCGTGTTGCTGGCGGGGAGGCGCTGCCACTGACCCAGGATGAAGTGCAGTGCAAAGGGTCAGCCATTGAAGCCAGGCTTTATGCCGAGGACCCCACACGTGGGTTCCTGCCACAAACCGGCACGCTGACGGCCTTCGATGTTCCCAGTAATCCCGGCCGGGTGCGCGTTGATACGGGCGTTCAGACCGGTGACGCGATCTCCGTCCACTATGATCCGATGATCGCCAAGGTGGTCGCTTGGGCCGAAACGCGGGATCTGGCCGCGCGGGAACTGACATCGGCACTTGCTGGCACAGCGATCGCGGGTGTGACGACCAATATTGGTTTCCTAGCGGATACGCTGCGCCACCCGGCATTCTTGAATGTGGAATTGGATACGCATTTTATTGAGCGTCATGAGGCGGACCTGCTTGGTGGCGAGCCCGCGCCGTCGATGGAAGCTATCGCCGCTGCCGTGGCACTTATGCTGGAGGAGCAGGCCGCGAGTGCTAAAGCGCTTGCAGGTGCAGACCATGCCTCGCCTTGGGCAGAGAATGATGGCTTCCGGCTCAATCAGGACCTTGCCGAGCTATACCGCTTCCAAAGCCTGGACGATGCCGTCGATGCGACCCTGACTTGGGCGCGGGGTGGTCAAAGCCTGTCTGTCGGTGATGTTGTGCAGCCGTTCGCATATTCCGCTCCCAGTGAGGACGGCGGTGTATGGACGATCAAGTTGAGCGACCGCACCTTCCAGGCCCGCATTGCCCGGGCCGGACAGGATATTGTTGTCGGTGCGGATGGCCGCCGCTGGCGCCTGTCGCCGCTTGTATTGGGTGCAGATACTGGCGGGGATGCTGGCCCTGGATCACTCTCTTCACCCATGCCCGGCAAGATCGTGCGCGTCGAAGTGAAGGCAGGCGATAAGGTGATGAAGGGCGATCCGTTGGTCGCGCTGGAAGCCATGAAGATGGAGCATGTGATTACAGCACCGGCGGATGGTGTGGTTGAAAGTGTCAATTGCGCACTTGGCGATCAGGTCGAGGAAGGCATCGCGCTGGTCGCGTTTGAGCAAGCATGACGGACCGGCTGATCATCGGCATTTCGGGGGCTTCCGGCGTTATCTATGGCGTGAGAGCGCTGGAGCTGCTGGCGGACCTGCCCATTGAAACCCATCTGGTGATGACCAAGGCTGCCGAAATTACGCTTGCTTACGAAACGTCGATGAAAGTGCAGCAGGTCAAAGACCTGGCGGATCATGTGCATGGCGCGGCTGACATCGCTGCCAGTATTTCATCCGGCTCCTTCAAGACGCGGGGCATGCTGGTGGCACCGTGTTCTATCCGCAGCCTTTCCGAAATCGCATATGGCAATACCAGCCACTTGCTGACCCGGGCAGCCGATGTTGTGTTGAAAGAACGCCGCCGCCTTGTGATGCTGCTCCGCGAAACACCGCTGCATCTTGGCCATATGCGGGCAATGACAGCAGCGACGGAAGCGGGCGCTATCGTGATGCCGCCCGTTCCGGCGTTCTACGCAAAGCCTGAAACGCTAGACGATATGGTGAACCATACTGTCGGTCGTGCGCTTGATCTGTTTGAGATCGACACAGGCCACGTCCAACGCTGGGGCGAAGATGTTGGCCGACGGAAGTGACTACTTCCTGATCCGCTTGAGGAACCAGGCCAACATCAGGCGCAAGCCAATGCCGGAGCGGATTTCAAACTCCTCAAAATGAAAACGTGAGCGCCGGAGGCCAAGGGCTTGGAAATCCCGTTGCAAGGTTTCCCGCATCGGCTTTGGCCCACAGAATGCTGCAGATATCTCAGGCACTGGGGCCTCAATGGACAGAGCTATTGTCGCGGCGGTGAGCCTTGGTGCTTTGCCAGATTCAACCAGCACCAGATTGAAACCATCGTTTGCCGCAGCAATCGCTTCAAGCGTATCCAGATGCGCCGCACTTTCGCGAGATTTGATGCAGTAGAAAAGCCAGACTGGCGGGGCATTGGCTTCAAGCGCTTCTGCCCACGCGACAAACGGCGTGACGCCAATGCCAGCAGCAATCCATACTTCCGGCCCGCCGCCAGACTTCCGTTGGAAACGGCCATAGGGGCCAGCGACCTTGGCCTTAATGCCTGGCTTCAGCGCTGGACCCAACACATCCGTGAAGTCGCCGAGCGGTTTGATGGTGAAACGGATGCGCCTGTCATCTGCAGGCCCTTGGCTAATGGTGAAGGGATGCGGCTCCGTAAATCCAGGGGCTGCGAATTTTACGAATGCGAACTGTCCAGGCGCTTGCCGCATGCCTCGGCCCGCCGCTGGCGCCAGCGTGACCGCTAAAGCGTCTCCGGCCCGCCCAACTGTGTCCACGACATAGTTATGGGCGTTGGCAAGGCGGCCTGAAATTAGAAGCGTGTAGAGATATGAAAGTATCCCGATCACACAGAACGCCAGCACGTAAAGCCCAGCCGGGTCCGTCAATGCGAATGGTTTCAGAATGAACGCAAAATGGAAGGCGGAGGCCGCGTAGAACCCGCCGATAAACCGGTGGGTCAGGCGCCAAAGGTGATATGGCACAAAGGTCGCGATGGTGATGACCACCAGCGCCAAAATCCCGTACAGGCTGATTTCACCGAAGGTTTCAGCGACCTCGACCAGCAGGGTCTCAGCGCCAAGGCCATCCATTTCGGCGTCAATCGTATCGTGCAGCAGAATGAATGCGAGCGCGCTAATGCCGAGCCATTTATGCAGCACATAAATCCGGTCGAGGCCGCCGAAAATCACTTCAAGCACGCGAAAGCGGGTCGCCAAGAGCTGCGATATGGCCATCACAATCAGCGCTGCAGAGCCAAAATACTGGCTCAACAGCGCGATTGGATCATGCTGGCCTGCCAGTGCTGCAAACCACGGAATAGGCACAGCCAAAGACGCTGCAACCAGTAGAAGACCTAATGGCCGCATCGCCATCTCCTGTATCATTTAGGCGCTGAGGGCGCCCCCGCTTTATTCGTCCCAGACCTTTAACGGCAGTGGCAGCTTATCGAAAGCACTTTCTGGCAATGGTTGGTCCGGCTGAACGCCTTCCATCTCCAGCAAGGACATCACCTGGCGGACATGCTGGGTAGAATGCCAGACCGTGCGCTCCAGCACTTCGTGGGCTTGCTGTTTGCCGTAATAGGTCGCCATTTCGCCCGTGCAGATGTTGGCACCTTCTGATTCTGCCCATGCTTTGAAGTCCAGCCGCATGGCTTCACCAAAATCGGCAATCTCATCCGGCGTTTGCATATCTTCGGGCGGCGGTGCCACCAATTGCTCGTAAACAAGCGGCTCGCCAGCGCGACGTGCGCCAAGGAACGCAGTCGGGATCTGGAAGATGTGATGCATCAGCACGCGGTAGCTGCGCGGACGGTTCGGTAGTTCTTTCGCCAAGGCTGATTGTGGCATTTGGCGGACATAGCGCGTCGCCGCCTGCCAGATCATGTCGCCACGTGCGGCCAATTCAGCTTGAGTGAGCTTGGGGCCAACGTCTTCGTTGATGCCCAGAAACTCCACGACGTCGCGGACATTCTGCGCGAAAACGAACTTATCGCCCTTGGAAACAACAGGAACGGACCGCGCACCAAGCGCCTGCAATGCAGCCATTCCGTCATCATCATTAGCGACGTCTATCGATTTGAACTCAATCCCACGGATCGAGAGGAATTCTTTAATCCTGAGGCAGCTTGTTCAATGAGGCTGCCAAAAGACTGAAATTGCTTCAGCCATGTGTTCCTCCTGCAATGTTCGTCTATCATGGGGGCGAACATCATAATTTGTCGAGTGAGGAAACTGTAATGTCTGAATTGAAACGGAAACTGCTTGCGCGTGAGTTTGTGTCGGCCCCCGGCGTGTTTGACGGGATTTCCGTGCGCACTGCGGATCCAATGGGCTTCGATGCGCTGTATATGACCGGCTATGGCACGGTCGCATCGCATCTGGGGCTGCCCGATGCAGGGATCGCCAGCTACCGGGATATGGTCGAGCGGGTGAAAGTGTTTTGCGGTATCGCCAACACGCCGATCATCGCGGATGGCGATACGGGCTATGGTGGATTGATGAACGTTCAGCACACCGTTGAGGGCTATGAGCAGGCAGGGGCTGCGGGTATCCAGCTAGAGGACCAGGAGTTTCCGAAGAAATGCGGCCACACGCCCATGCGCCGCGTTATTCCGCTTGATGACATGGTGCGGAAGCTCGAGGTCGCTGTTGCTTCGCGCCGGTCCGATGACTTTTTGATTATTGCGCGCACGGACGCCCGCACGGGCCTTGGGTTGGATGAAGCGATTAAGCGCGGGAAGGCGTTCAAGGAAGCGGGCGCAGATGTTGTTTTCGTCGAGAGCCCGGAGAGCGAGGCGGAGATGGAGCAGATTTGCGCTGAAATCGATGCGCCCTTGCTCGTGAACGTGGTGGAAGGCGGCAGCACGCCGGTGCTGTCGGTCGCGGAATACAAGCGCATGGGATACGCCATGGCGATATATCCTGGCTCTGGCTTTCTAGCCATTGGTGCCGCCCTTCAAACCGTCTACAGCCAGATCCTGGAAACAGGCTCCAGCATCGGTGCGGACACGCCTTTGGCCAATTTCATGGAGTTCTCAAAACGCATGGGTTTTGAGGCCGTGTGGGACTTCGAAAAGAAATGGGCGGACGATTAACCGGGCTTCTTCATTTGTCTGCAAACAAAAGGCGCTACAAAGCGCATAGGCGTGAGCGGCGTCACATTGACCCAGCCGAAATTTAAGCAGAAACTATGCTTAACGCGTGGGGGGCGGTTAGTTTTTCAAATAAACGTCGCGATACACGTTAGCAACACTTGAAACCATCTTTGGGGGGAGACACCAATGGCTTTTGCAGGAAACGATCTGAACGATTTTATGGAAGGCGTAAAAAAGCGCAGTCCTGGCGAAACAGAATTTCACCAAGCGGTGCAGGAGGTCGCAGCGACCATCCTGCCGTATATTGAAGACAAGCCCGAATACAAGACCAACATGATTCTGGAGCGGATGACCGAGCCAGATCGGGTTATCTCCTTCCGCGTGACATGGCAGGATGACGACGGCAATGTCCGCGTGAACCGTGGCCATCGGGTGCAGTTCAACAACTCCATCGGCCCGTATAAAGGCGGCATTCGCTTCCATCCGTCCGTAACGCTGTCAGTGCTGAAGTTCCTCGGCTTTGAGCAGACCTTCAAGAACTCCCTGACGCAGCTACCCATGGGCGGCGGCAAGGGCGGCGCGGATTTCAACCCTAAGGGCAAATCTGACGCTGAGATCATGCGTTTCTGCCAAGCGTTCATGACCGAGCTTTCCAAATATATCGGCCCTGATATCGACGTTCCGGCTGGCGATATTGGCGTTGGCGGTCGTGAGATTGGCTTCATGTTCGGCCAGTACAAGCGCATGACCAACCGCTTTAACGGCGTGCTGACAGGGAAAGGCCGTGAATTTGGCGGTTCCCTGATGCGTCCGGAAGCAACCGGCTATGGCGCGGTCTACATGCTCGAAGACATGCTGCACACACGCGGTCTTGAGATTGATGGGCATAAGGCCGTCATCTCCGGTTCCGGTAATGTGGCGACCCATGCGGCGGAAAAAATCATCCACCGTGGCGGGACCGTGCTGACACTCTCCGATTCTGGCGGGTTCATCTATGACAAGGACGGCATCACGCTCGAACGCCTCCAGTGGATCAAAGACCTCAAAGAAAAGCGTCGCGGTCGTATTTCCGAATACGCGGACGAGTTTAAAGGCACTGAATTCCATGAAGGTCGTCCCTGGAACGTCGCTTGCGACATGGCGCTGCCTTGCGCCACCCAGAACGAGATTAACGCGGATGAAGCTGAAGCGCTCGTCAAGAATGGCTGTATCGCTGTATCTGAAGGCGCTAACATGCCGACGACGATTGACGGCATTAACAAGTACCAAGCTGCGAAGATCCTTTACGGACCGTCCAAGGCTGCGAATGCCGGCGGCGTTGCGACCTCCGGCCTCGAGATGAGCCAGAATGCGGCCCACATCTCCTGGAAGGAAGAAGAGCTTTCCAAGCTGCTGCGTGACATCATGAGCAACATTCATGCTGCATGCGAAGAATACGGCAAAGAAAGCGACGGCTACATTGACTACATGAAGGGCGCAAACATCGCCGGCTTCCGCAAGGTTGCTGACGCCATGTTGGCCTTCGGCGCCGTTTAAGGTTTCTGCTTAACCGCAGGCGCCCCCCTCACCCTATCCCTCTCCCCCCTTTGGGGGCGAGGGGACCTAAGGCTTCCTCTTTTAGAACCCTCGCCCCCCATAGGGGGGAGAGGGCAGGGTGAGGGGGGCGCCCGTGGGCCGGACAGGTGTTCCAAAGCTATGTAACACTTGAACACATTCTGCTGTTCTACCAACGGTCGGGGCGTAAAAGCGCCCCGACCGTTTGCGTTCTGCCTTGCTTTTTCAGCCCAAGTAGCCACTTTTGAACCCATGAAAAAGCTTCTGACACTTTCTGGCGTTTGCTTGGCCCTGTCGTTAGCGACGCCCGCATTCGCGCACGAAACCTGTCCCGCACCGGGCGAGTGGTTCACGCCGGGGGCGGAAGTGCCAACCCGCGCCCGCGCCGCTATCGCGACTTTAGCGAAGGCGGATGTGGTGTTGCTGGGCGAACATCATGGCGACAGGGATATCCATCTTTGGCAGGCAGCGACGGCAGCCGCCATCGCTGCCCAGCGTGGCCCCGTGCAATACGGCTATGAGATGTTTCCGCGAACCTCCCAACCCGCACTCGACGCGTGGAGCCACGGCGAAACCAGCCGCCATGGGTTCTTAGCCTCTGCCGGGTGGACGGACGTTTGGGGCTTCGCTGCCAATGCTTATGACCCAATTTTGCGCCTGCCGCGCCTGCAAAAAGCGCCTGCTATCGCGCTGAATGTTGACCGCGCGTTGATCCGGCGCGTGGGTAAGGAAGGCTGGGCGGCCGTGCCTGAGGCAGACCGCCTGGGCATTAGCGACCCGGCGGCGGCGCTACCGGAATACAGAACCAAGCTCGGCGAAATCCTTGGTATGAAAGCCAGCGGGGCCGCGCCGGAATTCAAAGACCGTCACGGGGGTGGACACGGTGAAGGCAAAGGCGAAAGCCCCCACAAACCCGACGCTGCAAAGAAATCCCAAATGGCGGAACGCTTTATTGAGGCGCAATTGGTTTGGGACAGGGCATTCGCAGAAGCCATTGCTGCAGCCCTGAAGGCAAGTCCAAGCCAGCCCGTGATCGCCTTTATGGGTCGGGGGCATGTGGATTATGGCCACGGCGTGAAACACCAATTACAGGACCTTGGCGTGATGAACGTCGCAACCGCGGTCCCGCTTGATGGCGGCGAAGGCTGCCATTTGGACGCCGACGCGGCGGGCCGTCCGCTCGCGGACCTCGTCTACGGCCTGCCAGAACGCCATGAGGAGCCACAGCCTGCGCCGCGCCCGAAGATTGGCGTGTTCATCGCTAATGCAGACGGCGGCGGCGCCAGCATCACCCGCGTGTCACCGGACTCGCCCGCTGAGGCGGCAGGCTTCATGGCTGGCGATGTGGTGTCGCTGGCTGCCGGCCAACCTGTCACCCGCGCGGCGGACCTTGGTGCAGCTATCCGCCGCCATAGCTGGGGCGCATGGCTGCCATTCAGCATCACGCGCGATGGCGAAGCGATGGAGCTTCTGGTGAAACTACCAGCATCACCGCCCAAATGAGGCGCTTGGCGGTGAGCGCTATGGTGCGGCGGGCCACATTGGGTTTTATAGCCGTATGCACTGTCCTGGCAGGGCCTTTAACCGGCGCAATTTTGAAAGCGCCTGCTTGGGCGAATCAGGCCGTTGCGCAGCCGGTCACCGATAAAGATATCCGCTGGCGCATGCCAGTTCGGCTTCACTTCGATCCGAACGCAGGTCAGCTTATCGGCGAAGCACTGAGCCACAGCGGGGAGAGCCTGCCACTCCTGATAACACTGCCGTCATTGGCAGAGACGGCTGATCCTTTTGACGGCTATCTCGATCAATCCGGTGGGTTGGTCCCGGTCTCCCGCGAATGGTTGCCAGACTTGCCAGGCGTTGCCGCTGGATGGACCGTCACGATCGAAACCCCGCCTGGGTATTCGGCAGTCCCGTATCCCGGCGGCACTGTGCAGCAATCGGCTTCGGGCAATCTGACAACATTTGAAGCACAGCCCTTAATCGCGCGTGCACCACTCATCATCGGCAAGTTCGAGATGGCTGAGCGCGAGGCTAACGGTGTCACGCTCCGCACGTTCTTTACCAAGCAAAACGCGCGGCTGGCTGACAGCTATCTGGATGCTGCAGGGGAAGCTATCGCTAGCTTGAGCGACCGGATCGGGCCATATCCCTATGAGGCCTTTTCCGTCGTGGAAAGCCCTCTGCCGGTTGGGATCGGTTATCCTGGCTTCACGCTTGTCTCTGGCCGCATTCTGCCGATGCCTTTCATGCGCGGACGCTCGCTTTGGCACGAAATCGCCCATGTCTGGTGGGGCAATGGCGTGTTTGTGGATTATGAGCGCGGCAATTGGGCAGAGGGTTTCGCCGCATTTTTCGCCGATTACGCGCTTGCCGAATCCGCTGGCAAAGGCCTGGAGCATCGCTACGACTGGCTGCTTGAATATGATGCGCTGCCGGGGTCTGCAGACTACCCGCTCCGCCAATTCGTCACGAAAAGCCATGGCCAATCCCAGGCTATTGGTTATGGCAAAGCAGCGATGGTGCTGGTGATGCTGCGGCAGAAAATCGGCCTTAAGGCATTCGATGCTGGGGTGCAGCGTTTTTGGCGGGTGAACAAGTTCAAGACTGCCAGCTGGACAGAGATTGAGGCTGCGTTCCAAGCAGAAACACCTATGCCGCTTGGGCCATTTTTCCAACGCTGGCTGGATGAACCGGGCGCGCTTGCTGCAAACGCTGCCGACACAGATTTCCTGACATTTCGTAGTTTGGCGCAGAATGAACGCATCCAAACGCTCCGCAGTCTCTCAAGTGCCGCCGCAGTCGCAATTGAAGCACTGCCTGGCGCGCCAGTATCCACGGACATTGGCAAACTGAACGCGCCGGACGGCTTGCCTGTGTTAGTTGGCTCGCGCGCGGCACTGCAGGCTCGCGTTGCCAAAATGCCGCCAACCGGTGTCGCTGCGATATGGGCGACCCAGGACAAACAAGGCCGAAACGTCATCGCCATCCATGCGCCAGACGACCGCACATTGACCGGCCTTGTCGCGAGATCACGGCATTATGGTCGCTGGTCCTGGTTGGTCGTGCAGGAGTCCGGGCGACCGCAACGTGGGCGGTGGGAGATTGGCGGTTAGGGTGTGATGACCCGCAGGCGCCACCCTCACCCTGATCCCTCTCCCTCCGCTGGAGGGCGAGGGGACCCTCACGAAGTCCGCGTTGTTTCCTTTTTAGAACCCGCGCCCCCCAACGGGGGGAGAGGGCAGGGTGAGGGGGGTGACTGCGGAAATAGTACAGGACAAACCAGCTCCCACTACCGCCCCTATCCCCGTTTCGCTGGTACTGCATCCGCAAACGTGTGTTCTTTGGCAGGAAAGGCCCGTGTCCGCACATCAGCGGCATATTGGGCGATGGCGTCATCTGCTGCAGTGCCAAGCTCGGCATAGACTTTGGCGAATTTGGGCCGGAAATCTGGGAACATGCCCAGGATATCATCGACCACCAGAATTTGGCCGTCGCAGGCCGGTGATGCGCCGATGCCAATGGTTACCGCAGGCGTTTCCTGGGTGATGCGGCGGGCAATGCTTTCCGTCGATTTCTCAATCACGATGCCCCATGCGCCTGCATCACTGAGCGCGCGTGCATCTTCTGAAAGCCGGTCAGCGTCCCCGCCACGTCCTTGAACTTTGTAGCCGCCAAGTGCATTCACGGATTGTGGCGTCAGGCCAATATGCGCCAGCACCGGAATGCCGCGTGCCGCCAGGAATGCGACCGTTTCCGCCATATGCGCGCCGCCTTCTAGCTTCACGGACCCACAGCCCGTCTCCGCCATGATCCGTGCGGCGTTACGGAATGCTTGCTCTGGGGATTCCTCGTATGCGCCAAACGGCATGTCGATCACGATCAAGGATCGCTCGGAATGCTCTACGACCGCGCGGCCATGGGCAATCATCATGTCCATGGTGACGCCAACGGTGGAGGGCATACCGTAAATCGTCATGCCGAGCGAATCGCCCACCAGGATGAAATCGCAGTGGCGATCCACCAATGAGGCGATGGGTGCGGTATAGGCCGTTAGGCTGGCGATCGCGGTTTTCCCCTTCATCGCTTGAATAGCGGGCGCTGTCAGGCGGCGGATCGGCGTTTGCTTGCTCATGTCTCAGCTCACATTACGGTGCGACAGGACTGGCGCTTCTAGGTATCAGGCTTATGTTCTATGCCAAGCAACCAGCCATGAGAGAGCATAATCCAATGATCCAAGGCCTGCACCACGCTGCATATCGCTGCGAAAACTCCGAAGAAACGCGGAAGTTCTATGAAGAATTCCTGGAGCTTCCGCTCGCCCGCGCGCTTAAAATCAACATGACCAAATCTGGCCGTGAGGCTGCGGTGCTGCATACGTTTTATCAGATGGGCGACGGGTCTTTTCTGGCCTTCTTCGAAGAACCAGGCGAAGCATTCGACTTCAAAGCACAACGGGATTTCGACCTGCACCTAGCGCTCGAGGTGGATCATGACACACTCCATCGCATGCTGGCGAAGGGCAAAGCGGCAGGCGTTGAAACGCGAGGTCCGTCTGATCATGAATTCATTGATTCGATCTATTTCCGTGACCCGAATGGCTATGTGATTGAGTTGACGGCGGTCAAAGCCGGCGGCCCCGGCAAAGCGTCTGAAGCGCGGACCATTCTGGCTGACTGGACGGCGGACCAGCACGGCTGATAATCCTGGCGGCTACCGTGTTGTTGAAGGAATGCCGCCATGCGCGCCGTCGTTGCCGAAAAGGTCTCAAAACCTGAAGACCTGACGATCATTGAACTGCCGGAACCCACACCCGGCCCCGGCCAGATTAGGATTGATGTGAAGGCGACGGCGCTGAATTTCGCCGATACGCTGATTATTGGCCACAAATACCAAGTGCGCCCGGACTTTCCCTTCAGCCCGGGTTTCGAAGTGGCTGGCGATGTATCGGCGGTTGGACCGGGGGTTACGGATTTCAAACCGGGCGACCGCGTTATCGCCACCATGGATTACGGCGCTTATCGTGAGCAGGTGATCGTTGAGGATTATCTGGCGCATCCGTTCCCGGACGCGATGGACTACGTGACTGCAGCCTCATTCCCCGTGGCTTATGGTACCAGCTATGTCGGCCTGTTGCGCCGCAGCCACATTGCTCCGGGTGAGACAGTGTTGGTGCATGGTGCTGCTGGGGGTGTCGGGCTGACAGCGGTTGAGATTGCCAAGGCAGCGGGCGCACAGGTGATCGCCACGGCGGGTTCCGACGAGAAAACCGCCATCGCCAAAGCCCATGGTGCCGACCACGTCATCAATTACACGACCGGGCCGATCCGGGACCGGGTGAAAGAACTCACCGACGGGAATGGTGCCGACGTGATTTATGACCCCGTTGGCGGCGATATATTCGATCAGTCCCTGCGCTGCATCAATTGGGGCGGGCGCATTCTGATCATTGGTTTTGCTGCGGGGCGGATTCCGGAAATCCCAGCGAACATGCTGCTGGTCAAAAGCTGTTCCGCCATCGGCGTCTTCTGGTCCTCACACCGCCGCCGGGAGCCGGAATCGCTGCGTCAGGACTACAAGCAACTGTTTGATTGGTGGAGTGACGGTAAGCTCAAGCCATTGGTGGGGGCCACATATCCACTGGATCAGGCTGGTGCGGCGATGACTGCATTGCTGTCCCGCAAAGTCGCGGGCAAGATTGTGCTTGAGGTTTAATTCCAAGGAAGAATGAACGATGAAGATCGGCATTATCGGCGCGGGTGCGATGGGGTCTGTTTATGCAGGCCTGATGGCGGATTCTGGCCATGACGTTTGGATGTTCGACAATTGGGCAGAGCATGTCGCCGCCATTAACGCCAATGGCCTGAAGGTCGAAGGTGCATCAGGCGACCGGGTGGCGAAGCCCCATGCTACGTCAAATGCGGCGGATGCAGGCGTTGTCGAGCTGGCTATCGTTGCGACGAAGGCGATGCAGACAAAAGCCGCGGTTGAAGCGGCGGCACCCATGCTGGGGCCCAATACAGCCGTGCTGACGCTACAGAATGGCCTCGGCAATGTTGAGCGTATTCAGGAACTTGTGGACCCAAAAAACGTGCTTTGCGGCATCGCTGGTGGGTTCGGTGCCTCCATGGTGGGGCCGGGGCATGTGCATCATAACGGCATGGAAGCCATCAACATCGCGGAAGCTGCGAGTGGCCTGACTGACCGGGTGGAAAATGTTGCGACAGCATGGCGGGACAGCGGGTTCAAAGTCGGCGTTTATGAAGATATCTGGCCGGTGGTGTGGTCAAAGCTGATGGCGAATATCGCCGTGTCCGCAACGTGCTCGTTAACGGGCATGCGGGTTGGGCAGATCATTCAGAACGAATGGGCCTGGGGTCTCAGCATGGATTGCGTGCGCGAAGCGGCGGCCTGTGCCGAAGCTAAAGGCATCAAGCTACTTTATGATGACCCCATTGCCTGGGTGCATGACTTCACCACCAAGATCCCAAACGCCCGGCCATCAATGTACCTGGACACGCAAGCGGGCCGCGTTTCCGAAATCGGTTCCATCCATGGCGGCGTTGTGGATGAGGGCATCAAGCTTGGCGTTCCAACGCCGACATGTGCCTTCATGGTGCGCGCGGTAACGGCGCTGCAGGAAAAGAATCGCATGCATGGTGCCGGAAGCGCGTATCAGGCGCTGTAGGGGATTTCTGAGAGGAACCCTCGCCCCCCAAATGGGGCAGAGGGCAGGGTGAGGGGGGAAGGTTGCGGGTTGGTGCTGAGCGGCAGCTGCGCCGAATTCCTCCAATCCGATAGCTCCACCCTCACCCTGCCCTCTGCCCCATTTGGGGGGCGAGGGGACCTTCACATAGGCCGCGACTGAAAATTCAACGTTGGCGCTAGCCGCAAGAACCACTCCCGCCAAACTCACTGTCATAGAACTGCAATATAACTGTCATAGCAGTGTCCTACGCGCGGCCTATTCAATACCCGGCCCGCGCAGAGAAGTGTGGGCATGTTCCATACTTAACGTTTCCGAAGGAGGGCCAAGCCCTTGTTGAAACAAGTTATTACAGCATCCGCAGCGCTTGCGTTCGCAGCTTCCGCAGGGGCGGTGCAGGCGCGCGAGCAGATTCGTATCGTTGGCTCTTCGACGGTATTTCCGTTCTCGACAGCGGTGGCCGAGACATTCGGCCGAACGACGGATTTCAAAACGCCAGTGGTCGAGAGCACGGGCTCTGGCGGTGGATTGAAACTGTTCTGTGGCGGTGTCGGCGTTGGGCATCCAGATATGACCAACGCATCACGGCGGATCAAGCAATCCGAAGTGGATCTTTGCGCAGCCAATGGCGTCACCGAAATCACTGAGGTGAAGATTGGCTATGATGGGATTGCGCTCGGTCGATCCAAGGCTGGCGGTGATCTTTCCTTGACCAAGGCGCAGATATTCCTGGCACTCGGCAAGATGGTGCCCGTTGATGGCAAGCTGGTTCCCAATCCCTACATGATGTGGAGCCAGATTGACGCCAGCCTGCCGGCGACCAAGATCGAAGTGATGGGCCCACCTCCCACGTCCGGCACGCGCGATGCGTTCTTGGAACTCGTGATGCGCGAAGGTGCTGAACATTTCCCTGAAATCAAAGCGTTGAAGGCCGATAAAAACGCCTTTCGCAGTATCTCTGACGCGATGCGTGAAGATGGGGCGTTTGTCGAAACCGGTGAGAATGACAACCTGATCGTTCAGAAGCTTCAGGCAAATCCGAACGCTGTCGGCATCTTCGGCTTCTCATTCCTCGATCAGAATGCTGACGTGATTAAGGGGTCCAAAGTTGAAGGCGTCGAGCCGACGTTTGACGCCATCGCGGATGGCGAATACGGCGTCTCCCGTTCGCTCTATTTCTACGTCAAGAAAGCGCATATCGGTGTTGTGCCGGGGATGCTGGAATTTGTCGAAGAATTCGTGAGCGACAAAGCCTATGGCGAAGAAGGCTATCTAACCGATAAGGGCCTGATCCCGCTGACGGAAGAAGAACGCGAAGCCATGACTGAACAAGCGACCGGCCTTGTGCCGCTCAAGCTTTAGTCGGCATAGAGCTGTAACGAACCTCCCCCAAGGATTGGCGAGCGCACATCCATGCAAATCTCGTTGATCCTTGGGGTAATTCTTCTGCTGGCCGCCTATGGCTATCAGCGCGGCAAAGGCGGGGCGTTGGCGGCTGTCAGCGGTGACGCTTCCCAGCTCCATTCCCTGCCCTCATATCACGGTGCCTATGTCGCACTTTGGGCGGCGATCCCGGCATTGATCGCCTGCGTGATCTGGCTGAGCGCTGAACATCAGATCATAGAGGCGCTCGTCGTCAGCGGCCTTTCGGCTGAGAGCCAAGCGCTTGAGCCGCAACGTTTGGCGCTGTTGATGAGCGATATTCGCAATCTCTCAAGCGGTGATATCGTTCGTGCCGACCCTTCCTTGGAAGTGCAGGCTGCGGCAGCGCGGTATACGGAACTCGCCAGTATTTCTCTCTACGCCAAGTTTGCTGTCATCGCGGCTCTATCTGCCATCTGCCTATTTTTCGCCAAGAAACGCATTGCTGGCCAATTTCGGGCAAGGAACCGCGTAGAGCGGATTGTCCGCTATATCATGATCGCGGCCTCTGTGATCGCGATCCTAACGACCATCGGCCTCGTTCTCTCGCTGCTGTTTGAGGCATGGCGCTTCTTCTTGCGCGTACCATTTCATGACTTCTTGTTCGGCACCCACTGGAGCCCACAAACGGCGATCCGCGCCGATCAGGTGGGGGCCAGCGGCAGCTTCGGCGCTATCCCAATTTTCGCAGGCACGCTACTGATCACCCTGATCGCCATGCTGATCGCCGTGCCGCTTGGCCTGTTTTCGGCCATCTATATGTCCGAATATGCCAGCCCACGCGCACGCGGCGCGATTAAGCCGCTTTTGGAAGTACTGGCGGGCGTTCCAACTGTCGTTTATGGCCTGTTCGCAGCGCTCACAGTCGGCCCCTATGTTCGCGGATTCGGGGAGAGCTTTGGCATTGATGCCAGTTCGGAATCCGCACTGGCGGCAGGTCTGGTGATGGGCGTGATGATCATCCCGTTTGTCTCATCACTCTCAGATGACGTAATCAACGCCGTGCCGCAAACCTTGCGTGACGGCTCATATGCACTGGGCGCAACGCAATCTGAAACGATCCGACAAGTGGTGTTGCCGGCTGCATTGCCTGGCATCGTTGGGGCTGTGCTGCTGGCTGTCAGCCGGGCGATTGGTGAGACGATGATTGTCGTCATGGCCGCCGGTCTCGCGGCGAACCTCACTGCCAATCCGTTTGAAGCGGTGACGACAGTGACAGTGCAGATCGTGACGCTACTCGTGGGCGATCAGGAGTTCGACAGCTCCAAGACGCTCGCCGCATTTGCGCTGGGCTTGGTGCTGTTCTTCGTGACGCTCGCCCTGAACATCATCGCCCTCAAGGTGGTGCGGAAATATCGAGAAAAATATGACTGACCGCGAACAAAGCACGGGCATCGCCGTGGATTCGGCAGAGGTCAAACATGCGCGCAAACGCTACCGTGCCGAACGCCGGTTCCGCATGTATGGCGTGGCTGCTATCGCAGCCGCGGCGGGTATGTTGGCGCTGCTGGTGATCTCCATCGTCGCGACGGGATGGACGGCCTTTTACCAGCATAGCATCGCTCTGGATGTGACGTTTGAAGCCAAAGTCATTGATCCTAAGGGCGGCCGGGACCCATCAGTATTGGCGCGAGCGGACTATCGCAAACTCGCACGGGCCTCCCTGCGTAAACTGTTCCCAGACGTGAAGAAGCGCGGCGATAAGCGGAAGCTCTATGGCTTGCTCAGCATTGGCGTTGATCAACAACTGGCCGAACTGGTTGCCGCAGACCCAAGCCTGATTGGCCAAACGCGGCGGGTTGAAATCTATGCGTCCGATGATGTGGACAGCTTCCTCAAAGGCTTCATTGACCGCGAGGCACCAGAATCCGACCGCCGTATCAAAGACAAAGAAATCGCATGGCTGGATAAACTGGAAACCGATGGCGCGATTACGTCACATCTGAACCTGCGCTTTTGGACAAAGGGCGATAGCCGGGAACCTGAACTGGCGGGCTTCTGGGGCGCGATGGTTGGTTCATTCTTCACGCTGTTGGTCACACTTGCCCTGAGCTTCCCGGTCGGTGTTTTGGCAGCGACATATTTGGAAGAATTCGCACCGAAGAACCGCTGGACGGATATTATTGAGGTCAACATCAATAATCTGGCGGCGGTCCCGTCCATCGTGTTTGGTCTGTTGGGGTTAGCGGTCTTCCTGAACTTCTTTGGCCTTCCGCGTTCTGCACCGCTGGTTGGCGGCATGGTGCTGGCGTTGATGACCTTGCCGACGATCATCATCGCCTCGCGCTCAGCTTTGAAGGCAGTGCCGCCCTCTATTCGCGAGGCTGCGTTCGGTGTTGGTGCGTCTGAGCTCCAGGTGGTCACGCATCATGTGGTGCCATTGGCGCTCCCTGGCATTTTGACGGGGGCCATCATCGGCATGGCCCGCGCATTGGGTGAAACGGCACCGTTGCTGATGATTGGCATGGTCGCGTTCATCGTTGATATTCCGGGCTCGGTCACAGACCCGGCGACGGTTATGCCCGTCCAAATTTACCTTTGGGCAGACAGCCCGGAACGCGCATTTGTCGCGCGCACCAGCGCTGGTGTGATGGCGCTCCTCGGATTCCTCATGCTGATGAACGCGCTGGCCGTGATCTTGCGGAAGCGGTTCGAGCGGCGGTGGTAAGGACGAACAAGATGTTAGATAGCGAAACCAATTCAGCAACGATTGCAGACCCAAAGGTCGTCTGCCGGGATGTGTCCGTATCCTACAGCGGCAAGCAGGCGTTGTTTGATATCGACCTGGATATCGGCAGTCATCAGGTGACCTCGCTGATCGGCCCGTCCGGCTGCGGTAAGTCCACATTTCTGCGCTGCATGAACCGCATGAATGATGTGATTGACGGCTGCGTCGTCACGGGGTCCATCAGCGTAGATGGAGTCGAAATCCTAGACGATGAGATTGATGCGGTGCAGCTACGCCGCCGCGTCGGCATGGTATTCCAGAAGCCGAACCCATTCCCAAAGTCGATCTATGACAATATCGCCTACGGCCCCCGGATTCACGGCCTAGTGCGCGGTAAGGACGAGTTGGATGAGGTTGTGCAGACCAGTCTGGAACGGGCAGGCCTCTGGGAGGAGGTAAAGGATCGCTTGCTTCAACCGGGCACCGGCCTGTCAGGCGGCCAGCAGCAACGGCTGTGCATCGCGCGGGCGATTGCCGTCCGCCCAGACGTGATCTTGATGGATGAACCTTGCTCAGCCCTGGACCCAATTGCGACAGCGCGGGTGGAGGAGCTGATTGACGAACTTAAGCGTTCTTACAGCATCGTTATCGTCACCCATTCAATGCAGCAGGCGGCGCGGGTGTCCCAGCGTACAGCGTTCTTCCATTTGGGTATCGTGGTCGAAGTTGGCGAGACTGAGCAAATCTTCACCAATCCCCGGGACGAGCGCACCCAAGGCTACATCACTGGCCGGTACGGCTAAGCGACAGGAGCATTCAGATGCCAAATTCAGACGCACATATCGTCCGCTCATATTCGGACGAGCTTCAGAATATCTCCGCCCTGGTCGCGAAAATGGGCGGTCTTGCAGAAACGATCCTGACGGATGCGATGACCGCACTCGTCAAACGGGATGCGGACCTCTCCACTCAAGCGATCCAGGCCGATAAGCGCGTCGATAATCTCGATGCTGAAATCGAATATCAGGTCGTGCGGATGTTGGCGCTGCGCCAGCCGATGGCGGTCGATCTGCGCTCAATCATCTCCGCGCTGAAAATCGCGCAATCGCTGGAGCGCATCGCGGACCATGCGAAGAATGGCGCTAAGCGGGCATTGGTCATCAACCAGTCGCCGCCAATGGATGCGACACGCGGGATTGTTCGGCTTTCAGATGTCGCGCGGGAGATGCTGCGCAGCGTGCTCGACGCCTATGTGAATAGCGACGCAGAGGGTGCGGTCAAAGTCCGGGATCGGGATGAAGATTTGGATGTGCTGTATGACGGCTATTTCCGCGAATGCCTGACCTACATGATGGAAGACAACCGCAATATCACCGCCGCCACGCACCTTTTGTTCATCGCCAAGAACATTGAGCGGATTGGCGATCACTGCACGAATATCGCTGAAAATGTCTACTACATGCAGACCGGCGAACGCTTGAGCACGGCCCGTCCCAAGGGCGAAGACGCTATGGGCCTGAAAGCGGAATAACCGATCATGCAGCCCTACATCCTGATTGTTGAGGATGAACCCGGTATCGTCGAGCTGCTGAAATACAATTTGGAAGCGGCAGACTACGAAGTTGGCATCGCACGCGATGGTGATGAGGCGGAAATCAGCGTCGCTGAACGCCAGCCGGATGCAATATTGCTGGATTGGATGCTGCCCGGCGTATCCGGGATCGAACTTTGCAGGCGAATTCGGCGGAGGCCCGAGACACGCATGTTGCCGATCATCATGCTAACCGCCCGCGGCGAGGAGACGGATCGGTTGCGCGGCCTGGATTCTGGTGCCGATGATTATGTGACCAAGCCGTTTTCACCAGCGGAAGTCATCGCCCGCCTCCGCGCCGTGTTGCGTCGCGCGCTTCCGTCTACGGCGGTTGAGACGCTTGAATATGAGGACATCATGCTTGATCTGGCAGGGCATCGGGTCGAGCGGGCAGGGCGGAACATTCATCTAGGCCCTACGGAATTCCGGTTGCTCCGTCATTTGATGGAACATCCGGGGCGCGTTTATTCCCGCGAGCAATTGCTGGATGCGGTGTGGGGCCGGGATATTTACGTTGAAGCGCGTACAGTTGATGTGCATATCCGCCGTCTTCGTAAGGCTTTGAACGAAGGTGATGCGGCAGATTTGATCCGCACCGTGCGGTCCGCTGGATATGCGCTCGACAAAGCTGGCTGACAGCGCCCGGCGCGCACGTTACAACAAGGCTCCACACAAGACTTGGAGCCGCCCAAAATGGCCGAAGCCGCTGCCGAAATCCCTGAAGACATTCGCGAAATGTCGTTCGAAGACGCGCTGGCGGAGCTTGAAGGCATCGTCCAACGCCTGGAGCAAGGCAAGGGTGCCCTTGAAGATTCCATCCACGCCTACGAACGCGGCTCCGCCCTGCGCCGCCATTGCGACGCCAAGCTGGCCGATGCCAAAGCGCGGGTAGAGCGGATTGCGATTTCTGGCGGGCAGGCGTCAACGACGCCGTTTGATGTTGAATAGGGTGCGGCTGGTGGATTGCATTTTGGGTTCTGATGGGTCGAACGCCCCCCTCACCCTGATCCCTCTCCCCCCGTTGGGGGGCGAGGAGACCCACACAGAGGTCGTCTCATCCTTTCTGAAACCCTCGCCCCCCAACGGGGGGAGAGGGCAGGGTGAGGGGGGCTTGCGCCGCTTTCCCAAGCTTGACGAATTGGCCCTATCCCTATGAGCGGCCCTCTCCAAGCCGCACTCGCTGAAATCGCGGGTGACACGAATGAGTTGCTGGCGGAGCTCCTGCCAAATCCAATGCCGCTTGGCGAAGAGCGGAAACTGGTTGAGGCGATGCGCTATGCTGTGCTTGGTCCCGGTAAGCGCTTCCGGCCGTTCTTGACCGTCGCCGCAGCCGCTGCGACTGGCGGCGATCACACCCGTGCGCTTCATGCGGGTGCCGCGATTGAATGCCTGCACGCCTATAGCCTCGTCCATGACGATCTGCCGGCGATGGATGATGATGATCTGCGCCGGGGGCGTCCGACCGTCCACAAGGAATATGACGAGGCCACAGCCATTTTGGCCGGTGACGCATTGCAGACAGAAGCTTTCCGCATTCTCGCCATGCCAGAGACCCATCCTGACGCCAATGTGCGCCTGGAACTGACCCGCGGCCTTGCCGTTGCTTCTGGAGCGCACGGCATGTGCGGCGGCCAGGCGCTTGATCTGGCAGCAGAAGGGGAGGCCAGCGAGATGGCGAGCGACATGGGCTGGGCGATCAGAATGCAGCGCCTGAAGACGGGCGCGCTGATATCATTCGCTTGCGAGGCTGGCGCTATCCTTGGCCAAGCCAATGGGCAAGCCCGGGCCGCGCTTTATGGTTACGGCATGGATATCGGGCTGGCTTTTCAAATCGCTGATGATTTGCTGGACCTTGAAGGAGATGAAGCGCAAGTTGGCAAGCGTCTGGCCAAGGATGCGGAGGCTGGCAAAGCCACGCTGCCCGGCGCCATGGGCATTCCGGAAGCCCGGCTTTATGCCGAGACGCTTGTGCGTCAGGCAGTTGCGAAGC
>Ga0181606_10000685_pt1 | contig 28381 bp, 32 predicted proteins | sample 041ome_10_FD_132994 | JGI IMG/M metagenome (GOLD analysis project Ga0181606, IMG submission 132994) | Coastal salt marsh microbial communities from the Groves Creek Marsh, Skidaway Island, Georgia - 041412US metaG (megahit assembly) | ecosystem: Environmental > Aquatic > Marine > Intertidal... | reverse complement strand
CACCACAAGATCAGCATTTATCGCCCCAACAAAATTACCCTCTTTGCCGATGGTGACCTTTTCCGATTCGAGGTCGGCTTCAACACTGCCATTGATCTCAATAGCGTGGGTATGTTTGATCTTTCCTTTGAAGTGCGCACCTACTGCGATAATCGCTTTGCCACCTGACGCTTTATCCATTTACAACCTGTCCCTTGGTAAAAGTCGCCTCAATTTTGGCCCCTTCATCCACCGCTATACCGACACAACACAGCTTACCATTAAAATCTGCGTGCGCTGCCATTTGTACGGTGTCGGCGTCAATATTGCCAATTACACTACCATCTATAATGACGTTTTGCGCTTTTATATCACCATTTAATATGGCGCTCGGCAAGACATGCAAACTCATACATTCTATATCACCATCGACCTTGCCAGCACAAATCACCGCTCCATCCGATGTCACCTTGCCAGTGATTCGCATATCCGGGCCGATTAAAGAGCCACCCAGCGCGTTATTGACCTCGTTCTGTTTATTGCCAAACATCATATATCTCTGATTTTTTTAAACATTATAACTTTTGGGAAGACAGTGCGTTATAAAGCCTCATCACGCCCAATATTTTAAGATATCATCACCCTGTGGTTTTTCGTTAGTTGAATCGCACTTTTGGTGACTGGTAATTTTAGCAATGCGCACTTTTGATAAATCTCACGTTGGTTAAATTCGTACTTTAGGTGAAATACGACTGGCATGTGGTTTGCTTAACGAAACCTTGCCGTTCTTACAAAATAGTAACGGCAAAATTATGTTTTTTTGTATGGTGCTGGGCAAAAAATGACTGATGACGTTGTTGATATTCGCAAGCGAATAGAAGAAATGCGTAATGAAGTATCCGCAGCAATTGTATCTGGGCGCGCACAGGAACAAGCCTCACGCACCCTTGGCAGGCTTGGGGATATTGGTATTTCCAGCGGTAAGTCAGTAGCTGACACTGCTGGCTGGGAAGGCACATCGGCGCCATCTGAAATGATGATGGAAACACATAGAAGCATCGATAATGCCCTGAAGATGCCAGCTTTTACGCTAAATGTACGCAACCAGATTTCGAACCGTTTATTGTTAACTGTGATTGGCATTCAATTATTAACAAACATACTCCTCATCTTGATGGTGTGGATGAAGATCGGCTAATAAAATGGCGCGGCAACCGCAACAAGGCCCTAAACCCGAGGCAGCTGCACAACGCGGCTTTGCTGGCCTGCGCGCAAAATTGACCAGCCTATTGCCACCGATGTGGCGCGGCAATCACCCGGATATGCCACTTTTAATCCATAACCGGATTTGGTTTTTGCGGGAAAGCCGCTTTTTGTTTTTTACCCGCAACGGGCCAATTGAAATCACCTTAAGGCCAACAATGGTATTGGCCGCTACGCTCGTGGGCATGGTGGGGGTTTCGGTTATTTTCCTGTCGACTATTTTTGCCAGCTACAGCGCCTTAGAAGTGATGCGGGACGAAACCATCCAAACAGCCGAGGCCAGCCTATCACCGCCAGATAAACCAGCCAGCACACCATCTGCCGACGCGGCGCCGTGGAACGCCGTGTCAAGCGACACGCAAATACCAAACGACAAGGCTGATATTGTGACTGGTGATTTGGTCACTGGTGATCTTGTGACTGATGATCTTGCGAGTGGCAAAACCGCCACCGCAGCGGCGCCTATCATCTCGCGCATGAATGCCAAAGCCCAGATAACATCGCCATCATCAGTCGAATTATTTGGCATTCGGGTACCATCATTACCGGCCATGGAACTGCAGGCCGCGCAGAAAACTGATATGCCAGCCCCGTTACCAGACGAAAATAGTGCTGAAACCAATCCGGCAGTTAACAGTCTCGCGGATAGTGATGACGACAATAGCTTTGCTAGAACCGCCGCTGGGTTTGCGGTGGCTATGTTACCGCGGTTTTTGACACAACCTGAACCAGTCCCAAATTCAGTGCCTGAAGCGCCTGCCAAATCCGAAGATCCTGCCACACAGAAGAGTGGCAGTGCTTCGCTGCCGCCAATTGATGATGGCTTTGTTGCCAGCCGCTATGGTGGCCGCGGTGGGCCACTGGTGCCAGCGGTTAGCGAGGCAGCACGCGCCAAAAAATTGTTAATGTCGCTGGATAATGAAATCTCCTACATCCGCAACAGCATCACCACGCTGGGGATCGATAGCAGCAATTTACCAGACTATGAGAAAGCCATGGCGCGTGATGGGCAAACCGATTTCAAACAGGTAATGATCACCCTTGCCGAACATCGGGCGGCCCTGCGAAAAATTCCATTCAAGTCGCCAATGTTGTATTTCTATATTTCCAGTGATTACGGGATGCGCACCCACCCGAAAAGCGGCAAAAAAACCTTTCACCATGGGATTGATTTAGCTGGCACTTGGCAAGAAAATGTGCGGGCCACGGCGCCCGGCACGGTTGTATTTGCTGGCCGTGAAGGGTCTTTTGGCAAAGTCGTTCGCATCGAGCATGAATTTGGCATATCGACGCTATATGCCCATTTGGCCCGCATTACCGTTACCGTTGGTGACTATGTTGGCGAAAATGCCGTCATCGGTAAAATGGGCAATACCGGCAAATCAGCCGGCCCGCATTTGCATTATGAAGTGCAGGTTGACGGCCGCTCGGTTGATCCAAACGCGTTTTTGACAATTGGCCGGCAAATCAGCGTGGCTGGCGAATTGCGCCAAACATCCCTTACCGATTAGCGTTTTTTGAAAAGGTTTCCGGGCAGCGCCTGTCGCTCTGGCATGCGAAATGCATTAGCTATGACAGACCATCTATCTGGTCAAAAAAACGTCATTACGCCCAAAAGGAGCCAAGCATGAACAGCAAAACTAAACCAACTTTCAATGCTTACACAACTATGTCGCAAAGCCATAATGACGCTATTTCAACAGATGATTTGGGTATTGAATTTGTGCATTTTGATGCCGATGACCAACCCGAAAGCATCCAGACCATTCCGCTTGGCAAATTTATCAGCGACACCCCCCTTAGCAGTGAAGAATATCTTATCACCCGCTCATTGGTTGCCGCACAGGCCGCAAAATAACGCGTAGCAATGCTGCCCAGGCTAACGCCTCGCTTTCACCGTAAGCCATAATAGACAGCTATAACAAAGGCGCCCATGCCGGGTGCGCTAGGCAATATTGCGTAAGCGGGCGCGCATGCGGCGTTGTGATGATGACGGGATATTCAGCATCTCCCGATATTTAGCGACCGTGCGGCGCGCCAAATCGATGCCTTGATCAGAAATCATTTTAGAGATCGCTTCATCACTTAATGGCTTACCGGGTTGTTCTTGGCTAATCAACCGCTTGACCATATTACGAACCGCAGCAGCAGATGTGTCACCGTCTGCATCGCGCGAGGCAATATTTACGCTAAAGAACGATTTTAACGGCATGCCGCCGCGCGGTGTCGCAATCAACAGGCCGGTTGTCACCCGGCTGACGGTGCTTTCATGCATGCCAACAGCCTGCGCCACATCGCGAAGCGACAATGGCTTTAGATAATCCAACCCCTTATCCAAAAAATCGGTTTGCTGGCGAATGATTTCAGCGCTGATTTTCAATGTTGTCGAATTGCGTTGTTCGACGGCCCGCTTTAACCAGCGCGCATTATTAAGCGCCCCAGCCGAATAGTTTTTGGCGTCTTCATCAAGCCGCCTTTTGGCAAGCATATCGGCATAATCTTCATTAATCACCACAGCTGGTAATGTTGATCGGTTCAACTCTACTGCCCAACCATCGGCGCGGCGGCGCACGATGACGTCAGGGCTCGGCATTTCAAGATGGTCAATCCCCAAAAACTCACCTGGCTTTGGGTTTAATGTGCGGATGATTGTTAGCATCTCCATGACATCGCTTTGATCGCCATTGATCAACCGCGCCAAGCGCTTAATTTCACCGCGTCCCAAAAGCTCTAGGTTTTCAAGTAAAATGCCAAATTCTTGGGAAAACAGATCCTGCTCAATTAGCTGTAGGCGCAAACAATCGGCAAGGTCACGCGCAAATAGGCCAGTTGGCTCAAAGGTTTGCAGCGTTGTCAAAACCGCTTCGGCTTCATCTTCACTGCTACCGCTAGCAGCAGCAACTTCGGCAACGCTCATGCCAATCCAGCCGGTGGGCTCAAGCGCATTCACAAAATGTCCAGCAATGAGGCGCTGGCGGGGGTCTTCAATCGTCAGATTAAGCTGCTTGAACAGATTTGGATAAAACCCGTCTTGTGAAGACACGTTGCTAATGGCGTCAAAATCACCATCAAACGGGGTGGCTGCGCTACTGGTCCGCGGCACATCAACAAGCGACGCATCAAACCGGTTTTCAAAATCGCTATGTTCGGTCGGGTCTGCAGCAAGTGCGGCGCTTTCGCTCAGTGATGACAGGTTTGTGCTGGCTTCGGCTGAAGCGCCGTCCCCAGGGCCGGCATCACCATTATTGGCATCACCATTGTTGGCATCACGGCTATTATCTTTTGCCGCCGCAGGGCCCACATCTGCATCATTCGGTGCGCTTAGTTCTAAAAATGGGTTTTCATCAACCTGCTCTTGCAGATGTTGACTTAGCTCCAAATTCGACAGTTGCAACAATTTTATGGCCTGCTGCAGCTGCGGCGTCATTACTAGTGACTGTTTTTGCTTCAGTTTTATCGACTGTGAAAGTTGCATAATTTCGTCCTCCGCAGACAACTGTGCGAAGACGGCACGCGAATTGCAAAATATCTATTTGACTGGTAGTCTTGTCAAGAAATCGACAGTAATTTTCATAAATTTCAATATATTAAATTTTTCACTAAATTAATCAAAATTAGCGGCGTCAGAAATCAGACAGCAAAAACATGCCCAAAAAAGCAATTATGCATCGCGCCGCAAGAAAAATTTTACTAGAATTTTAACAGCCAAATACAACCAAGAGTTCCGTTATGCTGCAAACCAGAACCGATGTAAAAGCCGCCCCATGCACGCGCTGCCGGATTATCCGGTCATTTATCATGTTTGTTGTTATGCTGGTGTTGCTGGCGATCGTTGGCGGCGAAAAGCTGGCCCATTTTAACATATTGACCCCGGCTTTTTTTGCGGCAGTGATCATCGGGGTTGGCATTTTAGGGTTTATTGTGAAGCTGGTACATTGGAAGTTATTTAGTAAACCAGCCAGCAACGCTGATTAGCGGCTGCGATCACGCACCAGCCGCACCGCGAGTTCCTGTTCAGGAAAAAATCGGCCATAGGTATGGCCCGTCATGAAATTAACCGACCAGAAATGCCGGGTAGCAAAGCCATTGACTTCACCCGTCCAATACGGCTCTGCGGCGGTCTGCGGAAAACTATCAGGGTCTATTTTTACCGCCGGGCAAGCCGCGCAAACCAACCCTTCAAGCTCATCACGGCTTGGCAAGCGCCATTCCCCGCCAAGCTGTTCATTTGCTGTGACAACGGCTTTAGCAACATCATCATGGTTGAGCCGCACAATTTCGCCGTCACAGCCAGCACCGTTCCAGCGTTGTCCAACTGAACAGCGCAACCACTCAACGCCGCTTTGCAGATCTATTATCAAATGGTCACGTGCTAAAAACTGGCCATTGCCAAACACTGTGTTTGCATTGGCCGCCGGAACACCAACAGCAAGACTGCCCACCACCATCATCGCCGCCAAAACTAGCCACGCCCGGCATTTGTGAACTGCCCGGCATATATGAACAGAATACCCGAACATAAAAGCCCCTCTTATTCTTCATCCTAACACAGCCAACAACCTGTTTGCCGTGCCCTTTGATTTAAGCATATCCTACGCCAATTGGATTGGCACATTAGAATTAATTTATATTTTTTATTTTTCCGCCAAAAAACTTGGCGCATAGTTAGTTGGTATCATTTTTGCTTAGTCAGTCTCACGTAAGCTGAGAATAACGTCAGGAAAAGAGCGGTTTCACTATGGATATAGCATCTCTTATTGGGTTATTAGGCGCCATTGGCATGATCCTGGGCGCGATGATTTCAGGTGGTGGCATTGGCCCATTTATTGACGTACCGTCTATCCTCATCGTTTTCGGCGGCACTTTTTTTGCCGTTATGTATACCGCGCCGCTGCCGGTTTTTCTGGCCAGCTTTGGCGTTATGGCCAAGGCCTTTTTGCCACCGGTGAAAAAGCTTGATGAATTGGTCGAGCGCATGTCAGAACTGGCATCTATTGCCCGTAAAGACGGCATGATGGCGCTGGAAGGCCAAGACGTCCCTGATAAATTTTTCCAAAAAGGCCTGCAAATGCTGGTTGATGGCGCTGACGAGGCAAAACTTGTCGCACAGCTCAATCAGGAAATCAAAGCCATGCGTGGCCGCCACGAAGCCAACCAAGGCGTTATTAAAGGCTGGATTGATATTGGCCCAGCGATGGGCATGATCGGCACGCTCATCGGTTTGGTGCTTATGCTTGGTAACATGGCCGATCCAAAGGCAATTGGCCCGGCGATGGCGGTGGCCTTGTTGACCACCCTTTATGGGGCCTTTATCGCCAATATCCTGTTTATGCCAATGTTGATCAAGCTTGAAGGCTATACAACGTACGAAACAACATATCGTGAACTGGTTGTGATTGGGCTGCGTAATATAGCCCGCGGCGAATCTCCACGTAACATTCAAGACCAGATGGTCGCCAACCTCCCACCAAAAATGCAAGCCAAGCTGGAAGCAGCTTAACCTGGCCCAGCACCACTAGCAGTGAGAGCACAAGCGAGACGAGATCATGGCTGAAGACGAAGAACAGCAAATCGAAGAAGCTGAAGAGGAATGCCCCAAATGCCCGCCCGTTGGTGCGCCAGCATGGATGGCAACCTTTGCCGATATGGCGACTTTGTTGATGGCGTTCTTCGTTCTCATTCTGTCATTTGCCGAATTTAATGTACCAAAATTCAAGCAGATTTCAGGTTCATTGAAAAACGCCTTTGGTGTACAGAAAATTGTACCAATTGTAGAACAGCCAAAGGGCACAACCGTATTGTCGCTGAATTTCAGCCCGTCACCTGCTAAGTCTGTGACCAATGAAATGACCCAGCAGACTACGGACACAACCCAGCCAGAGCTTGAACAGCAAAGCAAAAACAAAGACAGCGACGGCAATGGCGACAAACAAAGCGACGCTGATGATTTGGTAAAACAGTTGCAAGAGGCTGTCGCCCGCGGCGACATCGAGGTTGAATCGCTTGGTGAAAAAGTGGTGGTCAATTTCACCGCCACTGAAGCCGAAGAAAAGGATTTGCCACAATTACTGCAAAAGACACTAAACGCCATCGAAAAAGCCAAAGCCGCAACCGGCAAGGCCGAACAAGAAATTCTGTTTGGCGGGCTTGAAGGGCAACTGGCGCAATTAGCGCAGGCTGCAAGTGCGGCTGCCGAAAGCAGTAAAGCCGAGGCCGAGTCAAAAGCCGAACGCGATAAAAAGGCCCAAATTGCCGAAGATGAGTTAAAAGTCGCCCTGAAACAGGAAATTGGCCAGGGTCTTGTCGATGTTGAACGCGAAGGTGACAAGGTGATTATCACCGTCGGGGCTGGTGGCGCCTTTGCATCTGGGTCAGCCCAACTAACGCCGCAGGCCATTGAAATTATGAACCGCATTGCGAATGTTAATGCCCAAGGCACAAGCGACATCAAAGTATCCGGCCATACCGATGACGTACCCCTAATCTTTGGATCAAATTACCGCGATAACTGGGACCTCGCTGCGGCCCGTTCGGCAAGCGTTGTTCAGGCATTTGCCGCAAATGGCACCATTTCAGAAGACCGTTTGGAGGCCATCAGCTATGGCGAGTCACGGCCGGTCGAGTCAAATGACAGCGCTGAAGGCCGTGCCAAAAACCGGCGCATTGAGATCGAAATCAATTACTAAAACCACTGCCGCCAAAGCCATGCGTGCCAGCTTAATGTTGTGCGGGGCGCCCATACAGGGTGCCCACCCAGGATAAACACCATGCCTCTGGGACGTGCTGCGCCTCGCGTTTTTAAGCAACACCATAGGCAGTACCAAACCAGCAGCCCAGAAAACCGGCCGTTACCAGCACCGCGCCAGCACCATCAATGGCACAGCGCAAAGAGCCGTGCCAAACGTCACTCGCATGGTTTTGGTTTGAGACACACAAAGCCAGCAGCCCAGAAAACCAGCCGTTACCAGCACGCATTAGTTTTGTTTGATGTTATGACTTGGCTGCACGGCGTTTTGATGATTTGGTCGCATCCGCCTCACCATCTTGCGGCGGGCCGACATAGCTAAAGGAAAATGTGCATTTTGGATCAATGTCGCGGCAAATTTTTTGGGCGTCAGCGGTCGAACGCGCCGCACATACCACCCAATAATAATGCTCGGTAAACAAATTGTAATTGCGCAATATACGAAACTGAATGCGATGAAAATACGCGCCTATCAAGAACACCGTCACAATAAAGGCGGCCCAATGTACCGCGGCAGCTGCGGCATAAGCGGCAACCACCGCTGCCAACGGTTCTAGCGCCCGATGTTGCAATAACCATAAGGGCGGGAACACTGTCGCCAGACCTGAATATGACGTGTTATGGAGCGCCACGTGGCGATGCACGTTGCGCATGGCCTCATAGGTTTTATACTGCGCCTTAGGGCCAATATGATAGGTTGCCAAGCGCTCAGACAGCGCGTTTGCGCGGAAGGTGTCTGTGTAATCAAAGGTGGCGCCAAGTGGCCGGCCCATAAAAATTTCAAAACATATGTCATCGCGGGCGATGGTCACGAATATTTCGGTATCGCTATCCCGCGCCGCAATCAACATATTTTCAAATTCAAGGATATCACCATGAAAGGCGATGCTGTCTATTGCCGCAATCACATCACCATCACGAAGCCGAAGATCGCGCGCATAGGATCGCTGCGGAATTGATTTTAAGACAATAAACACGGCCGAAGGCGGCGTCCCCTCGGCTTGTGGAGCGCCGCCGCCTTGCTGTTCTGAATGTGCTGTATCAACCACGAGCAGACGCCCCTAAGCCCTAGGGGAAGGTAATGCGGTTTTGCTGAATCTCTAGAAGTTTTCGAATTTCTGCAGACTGCATTTTCAAGGCTTGAAGCTCTTTGTTGGCCATTTGCTGGCGCGAAGCCACACCGTTTAAGGTTTCATTGCTGGCAATCCGCTTATCCATAGCTTCGAGCGTCTTTTGCATCGATGATTCGAGGCTAGACAGGCTGACCTTGATGCTATTTGTGGTCGATTTACCCTGACTAATAAGGGTTGATTTCAACTCGTCGGTTGCCGCTTTGCTTGCCGCAATCGTCGCCCCGTTGGCGGCTTGCAGTTCGTCAACAATTTTTGCGGTACCAGTTGCCATCACATCGTTCAGTTCAGCAATATGGGCGGTGGATTCCCGGTTTAGCTTTACCAGTTCTTCTTGCTTTTCCAAAGACACCTGCAAATCGGCAAGCACCGTATTCAGTTTATCAATATTTTCTGAGAAAACGATCAAACCTTCGCGGTTGGTGGTGGTCATCAGCTTTAATTCGGCAATTGATTTGAAATATAAACTTGCCGAAAATGTGAGCGCGATAACCGCCGATGCAATTCCAGTAACAAAGGTGATGGTGGTGTAACGGTGAATTTGGGACACTTTACTTTCCAACTTCTTATGTTCGCGTTTTACCTGACTATATTCTGAAGTGACATCGGTTGCCGCATCCGCAGCATCCAACGCCAATTTGATACTTTCTTGTACCGAATTTAATTCACCTGCCATCAGACATTCCTCTGGTTTTACTTGCGTCCGCTGTCAACAGACTCGCGCGCTTTTCGGTATGCACATTGTGTGCCAGTTGTCTCTATGACCACCTGTGCGGGTAATTTCTTGGTCTTGAAGCCAAACTTGGAACAGCCATAGGGGTGCCGTGGTTCATGTGTTATAAAAAAATACGCGCAGCCATGGCATCTGATCACTTTTTGTTCCATCTCAATCACCCCGCCATTTCGCAACGAAATTCGCAATGGTGAAGCGCAACCCACCAAGCCCACACAACAATGCCGCCAACAGCCCACCATAGCCGCGCCAGATATCGCCAGCCTCTAACAACCCAAGGCTGTAGGCCAGCAGGTAAGCAGACAGCCCCAAAAATGTCGCCGTGCTGATCATTTCACCAAGGCTGCGATGGCTGCGATGACTGCGTTGTTTACGCATGTGGCTCTCCTGACATTAAATTGCCATGCTCATTGAAGCGCAAGTCTTCAGGCAACTCAACCTCTGGTCGTTCAAGGTCTTCACCGCGATCCACCCGGTAAATATAGGCAAGGATCACCGCCACAGCCTGATAAAGCCGCTCTGGAATTTCGGCGCCAATATCACCACTAAAGAACAAGGCACGTGCCAATAACGGGCTTTGGAAAATGGTAACTTTGGCGGCATTACCGCGTTCAATAATCATTTCTGCCATGCGACCACGGCCCATGGCCAGAATTTTCGGAGCATTAACAGACCCGACATCATATTTTAGCGCCACCGCAAAATGGGTCGGGTTGGTTATGATGGCGGTAGCCGATGACACATCGTCAAGCGCGGCTTGCTGGCGAGCAGCATTTGCCGAACTTTCCATCTGCATTCGGCGAATTTTTGCCTTAACCTCTGGCGAACCCTCGGCTTGCTTATATTCGTCCTTTTGCTCTTGCTTGGACATTTTGAGCGATTTGGTGTGGGTGTGACGCTGATATATATAGTCAATAATCGCAATTATCGCCAACGCCAGCAGCAATCCACCAAGCACTTTTGGAAAAATTATCGATAATGACGACAAGGCTTGGCCTAATGAACGGAACGGCAATTGTAATAATTTTGCGGCTTCCGCATAGAGTATGACTGCCGCAATACCCACCAGTAACACCGCTTTTAGAACCGCCTTGGACAATTCCACCAAAGCCTTCATGCCAAACATCCGCTGCAAACCTTTTAGCGGGTTTAGTTTATTGCCCTTAAAATAAAAGGCTTTGGGGGCAAAATTAAACTCCCCACTTACCGCGCGCTGCGTCAAGATGGCAACAATGGACAGTGGCACCCCAATGACCAGCCCAATTATCAACATGATATAGAGAAGCGAAGATAGATTGGCCCACATCATATGGGTGAGGTCAGCCCCTATCTCAAATTTGAAGAAAGACCCCCAAGTTTTCAGAGCATCATCGGTAACGCTCGGCACCAAAAACATCAATAAAAGCCCGGCACACAGTGAGGTGAAAATATTGACCTCTTGGGACTTTAAAACCTTACCGTCCTCGGCCGCTTTGTCTAGCTTCCGTTGGGAGGGGTCTTCGGTTTTTTCCTGACCATCACTGCTTTCTTCAGCCATTTGCCAGCGCCCCTAAAACATTTTGCATATTTTCAACAGCCATTTGGGACAGTGAATTAAGCGATCCCCCCAAGGCTTCGACCCATAGGAACAGCAATATAAAGATCACGATCATGCTGATAGGAAAGCCAACCGCAAATAGGTTCATTTGCGGTGATGACCGCGAAATCACCCCAACAGCAAGATTGATAGCCACCAAAAAACCGGAAATGGGCAGCATGATGATTGCTGCAGCAAAAAACATTGACCCAAACGCCGCGATGCCGCCTTGTATTAATGCGGCAAAATTTGGCACGGTTCCGATGGGCAAAAACTCATAGGTGTCAATCATCACCCGCAGCACCACCAAATGGCCGTTCCACGACAAAAACAAAACGGTCAGAAAAATTGAGAAAATTTTACTTACCACCGGCGTTTGGCCACCCGAATCCGGGTCAATTTGCGCGGCAAAGCCAAGGCCGGCTGAGGCGGCTATTTTTTCGCCCGCCAGCAACGCTGCAGAAAACCAAATTGTTAGGATCAACCCAGCCCCGATGCCAATCGTCAGTTCTGTGACAATCACCTGAAACCCCATCATCGAGTCAAAACTTTGCCAGGCTGGCACAGTGATATTGGATACCACCGCCACCCCAAGCAGCATCGCCATAACAATCCGCGCTTGCACAGGCACAGACGTGCCTCCAAAAAACGGTGATGCGAGAAGAAATGCACCAATCCGCAAGCTAGCCAGAAACAACGTTGCCAGAGCCTCCATCACAAACTGAAGACCCATGCCGGGCAACGCCCCACTGGACCCTGTGTCGATGAGTTGAAACCCCTCCATAATGCGCTATCCGGCTTGCGCTACTTGATCAAAAATATAACTGAAGTAGTCAGAAAGCTGCATCATCATAAAATTCGACAACAACGCAATCGCGACAACCACCAAGACCAATTTAGGCACAAAGGTCAGTGTCTGCTCTTGAATAGAGGTTGCCGCCTGCAAAATGCCAATCGCCAAGCCGATACCCAACGCCACTAACAATAGCGGCCCAGAAATGAGGATGATTTGCCAAAATGCCATCCGCAATATTTCAACATTTGCATCAAAACCCATCGGTATTTTTCCTGTCTTTGAATGGCTAGCTAGACGACATAGGTGGCGACAAGTGACCCCACCGTCATGGTCCAACCGTCAACGAGAACAAATAAAAGCAGTTTAAACGGCATCGCTACCAGCATCGGGCTCAACATCATCATCCCCAATGACATCAACACGGACGCGACCACCATATCAATCACCAAAAATGGCAAGAACAACAAAAACCCGATCTGAAACGCAGTTTTTAATTCAGATGTGATAAAGGCGGGAAGCAACGTGGACAGCGGCACATCAGCCGGGTTTTCGACAGCCCCGTTTTGGGCCAGGTCCATAAACATGCTCAAATCATGTTTCCGGGTATTTTTCACCATAAACTCTTTGAGTTCATTGCTGGCTGTTTGCAGCGCTGCTTCAGCCCCAACCTGTCCATTCAGATAAGGTTCAGCCGCGTCATTATAAACCGATGTCAAAGTCGGCGACATGATGAAAAAAGTCACAAACAAAGCGATCGCAATCAGTACTTGGTTGGGCGGTGTTTGCTGGGTTCCCATGGCCTGACGCAACAGCGACAAAACAATAATAATGCGGGTGAAGGATGTCATGCCAAGCACAAGTGACGGCAAAATCGTCAACGCTGTCATCAAGGCAAGAATTTGCAATGACAGTGAATAAGAGGTCGTGCCGTCGGCGCCTTCATTGGCGACAAGCGCCGGCAACCCAGCGGCAATGCCGCTCAAAGTTTGGCCAGCTGTGTCTTGTGCAAAGGCTGTCTGCACAGCACCAATGCCAAGCATAAAGACGCCAAGCCCAAAACACGCCGCAATGACAGCGCCATAAGGCAACCGGTTAGCGCGCCGCATGATCGCGTCTCCAGCTTTGAAATTTTTCGATAAAGGCGGCACGTTCAGCCGGTGACGGATACAGCGTATCATCAGCTGCCTTGGCCTTACTGTTTTTTTCGCCTGACACCTCAGGCGCGGCAATGTCAGCCAGCCCGGTTGACCCAGCCGGCGTGCCGCTTTTGTTTGGTGTGGCGGTGCTGTCTTTGACAAATGGCACCAGCAACGGCGGCTGGCCCTTTGCCGACAGCATGATAAATTCAGAATTATCGATTGAAATCAACCGCAGCCGTTCGGTTGGGCTTACTGCAGTATCTTCAACAACCGCGATGCGTTTTCCGGCTTTCAAGCTGGCACGTATGGCCCCGCCTTTGCGGCGCAACACCACCAGCACAATAATCATAACGGCTAGAAACGCGCCTGTTACCACTATTTGCTGTGTGCCAATAATTTGTGAATACATCGTCCCAACTCCGCCACTGGCTGTCTAGTTGGGATAAAGGCAAAAACCATGCCAGCGCCGTCAAAACCTAACAGGGATAAGTTTAACAAATTGATTTATATGTATTTTTATTTTTTCTGGCCGTCAGCATGTCAATTTGCTGACAGCCCAGAGTGACCTGCCTTGTTACAGGCTTTCAACGCGTTTTTCGGGGTCAACAATTTCCGTAAATCGCACACCAAAACGTTCGCCAACCATAACGATTTCGCCTTTGGCAATCATGGTGCCATTAACAAGAATATCAAGCGGATCACCGGCCAAGCGATCAAGCTCGACAACCGACCCTTCATTCAATCGCAACAAATCACGTATGCGAATTTCGGTATTGCCAACCTCTACGGTCATCTGCACTTCAATATTTTCTAAAACGCGCAAATTTTCCGCGCTCACTTTGGGGCCACTGGCGTTTGGCGCGGCGGCTTTTGGCTTTTCAGCTGGTTCACTGCCGGCTGTTGCGGTTGCAGTATCTTCTGCCATGGTTCAGTTCCTTATGTTATCGGCTCTATGACCATTAAATCAAAAAGCGATATATCATCGCCAAAATTAAATACGTTTGGTCAAGCTGACGGCAGCCTGCCCCGACACTTCGCCAATATCGGCGATAAAAATTGGATTATCCTCGACCCGCACTTCAACACCTTCATTGATCTGGATCGGCACCACATCGCCTGATTGCAAGCGGATAAGCTGCCCCATCGACATCACTGGTTGACCAAGCAATGCGGTTATATTGAGCGGAATATTCAAAATGGCATGTTCCATCTTATCACGCCAACTAACATCATCACTAGTATCAGATTGCACCCGCGAGCGAAGTTGTGTGGCAATTGGCTTCAGCGTTTGCAATGGATAAACAACATCCATATTCACTGAGTTACCGTTTGGCAGTTGGATCAAAAAAGCGCAGATAATGACTAACTCGCTGCCGTCAACAAATGAGGCAAATTGTGGATTCACCTCGCGGCCATGATGCGCCAATGTGACCGGCATAAGATCCGCCCATGCCGCAGACAGGCACGCGCTCAACCCCTCATGCACAATTTCAATGACACGTTCTTCAGTACTGGTGAATTCAGTGCGTTTTTGATCAGGCTGGTGAATTGACCCCCCATAAAAAGAGGCGGTTAGCGTCGAAATGAATTTGGGACCGAGCGTCAACAGCATCGGCCCGCGCAGTTCTTCCATGCGCGAGATATTCAAATTCATAAAATTGTCTATGCCATCACAATATTCATCAAAGGTTTTGACCTCTGGAGGAAATGGTGAAATACGCGGCTGCACGCGCAGCATTGGCAAAAATACACTGCGCGCGTTACGGGCAAACCGTTCATTAATCAAGCGCAGGGCGTAATAATCCCCCATCAAAGACAAGTCATCTTCGCCAAACTGGAACGAGCGTACGGCTGCTGATTCAGACACATCCGCCTGAACCTCATAATCCGAGCCTTGCAGCCCGTCCATGAGAGCATCAACCTCTTCGCTTGTTAATTTACGTGATGACATCGTTATTTACTGTCTTGCTTGCTATCTTGGTTATGGTTGCGGTTACTGCAGTACGAATGAAGTGAAATGCACCTCTTGTATACCGCCAAAATCTTCTAGAGCAATGAGCTTTGTATTAATACTGTCACGCAACGCTAGCGCCAGCGCCTCGCGGCCAGCTTTGCCCTGAATACCCTCTTCAGAAAATTCACTCATCGTGTTGAGGATTTCTGAACGCAGTGCCAGTTGATGCGCTTCTACATGACCCATGACCGTATCATCATATTGTGTTGATACGCCAATGCCAACCTGTAGGAATTTACGCGAATTCATCAGGTTTGTGGTGAAGGTGCCGGGAAACTCAAAATATGTCGTCATAAAGGTTTCGACTTCAGGCGTTTCTTTGGCGACTTTACTATCACCCTTGGTGGCCTCTTCGGCAGCAGTTTTTTCGGCAGCAGCTTCTTCCATTTTACGCTCGATGATTTGCTCTATCTCTTCAGATGGGTCCGGCTGGGTGCTGCCAAACAGCACAAATCCCACGCCAAGCCCAATGCCGAGCAACGCAATGCCACCAAACGCAAATAACAGGATCTTAATTAATCCGCCGCGTTTTTTTGGCTCATTATTATCATCGTCTGCCATCGATTAATCCTCCAGTGGATTTCGCTGCCCGTTACATTAGAGTGATCTAATGCACTAGGCTTGCATATTTATCAAATTTTCTGATTGCCCAACACCATTTTCAACAGTGCTAACATCGCTTGTATCAGCCTCGGTGCCGGGTGCATTTTGTGGGTTAGCGTTTTTGTCCCCCTGCCCCGATTGCCGGCCAGCTAAATCGCCGCCAAAATTTTGGCTTTGCTGGGCATTAAGACCACCAAATTTCAGTCCCGATGCATCCATCATTTGCACCAACCGTGTTTCAGCCTCAATCAGCATTGCCGCTGCAGATGCGCTTTCGGTTTGGATATGTATGGTGGCGCGTTCATTTTGCACCATCAGATTGATGCGCATTTTACCAAGATTTCTGGGGTTTAATTGAAAGTCTATCGCGTCTTTGCCACCTGCAAGTCCTTTTTGAACACGCTGCAGCAACATTTCGGTCCAGTTATCCTGCGCCATGTCCAGCATTTCCATCATGCTGCCATTCGTCATTGCACTACCTGTAGTGGCCAGCGTACCAGACTGCCCTGAAGACTGCCCGTTATTTTGCTGCGACATCTGACCTGCAGCGGCGTTCGCCCCGGCCGCACCAAGCCGCGCTAGCTCAGCTGGTTTGGTTTCAGACAATGTGCTGTCTGTGGTCTGGCGCAACCCAGCCCGTTCAGCTTGTCCGGCAACAACCCGCATTAATTCGCTTGGGTTATCGAATTGCATTTCGCCATCACCGCCATGCGCATTGGCATTTTGTTTGACGGCCGATACATTTGTCGAGGGCATCGCCCGCGACTGCGCAGTTGCAGGTTGATAAGTGCCGCGCAGAACCGGTTTACTAGCTGTTGCCGCGCGCTCTGGTAAAACAGCAGCAGCATCATCAAGTTCGGCATCTTCAGATGCACCCGCGCCCGCCGCCGATGCATTGCCGGCCAGCCGCCCTGCCATATTATGCATGCTGGTCTGTGGTGATTTTGCTTGATTTAGCCCGGCATTACCATTTTGCGGTGTCGCCTGCCCGCCATCCTCATAAGCCATTGCGGCCATAGACGAGCCACTATGCACTGTCTTGGCTGACGACCCGGCTGCATTTTGGGCTACCTTGGCATCCACCAGCATTGGGTTTGCCAAAATATCGTGCCCATCAGATAACGAAAGGCCGGATAACGAATCTTCGGATAATGCACCATCAAGCCCGGTATCTACAGGTAAACTATCATCTAATAAAATATCACCCGTCAAAGCACTCCCTGGCAAAGCGTCTCCCGGCAAAGCTGTAACTTCAGGCAAGGCCGCCTCAGCCGCCCTATCTGTCAACAAATCTGCTTTATCTTTCGACTTTTGATTACCCATCATCGCCGCAAGCGCCTGCATAGCCGCCAGCACATCGGTATCGCCATCAGGATTTTGCTGCATATCAGCATCCGAATTTAGCGGCGCCACACCAAGCCCCCCTTGGCCGACAGCGCTAACTTCGTCTGCGCCGGCGGCAATGACACCACCAAAAAGCGCGGCAAAAATCAGCTCATGCTCTGCCGATGCACCTTTTTTGGCAAAGGGTGCGGCAAGGCTAGAACTGGCTCCAGATGTGGTTTTCGATGCAATATCTGACATCAATTTCAATCCGTCATTATCCGATTTGGCGTAAATTTACCCTTGCTTAGTGCAATTCGGATGCCATTTAGCGGGGCAACAGCGGTTTTTATCTTGGCTGATGTTTGCGCCGCGACGCCTCGTCATCTTCGCGCCTCGCCTCGCGCGCTTTGCGATCATCACGACGAATTTGATCAGCTTTGCTGGCAGATTTTTCGCGGCGCCGATCAGACAGGGCTATTTTTTGCCGCATAAATTTCAATTCTTCGCTCAAATGATCACTGCGGTTGCTGGCGGTTTGCAGCTGGTCGCGAATTTGATAATTTAGCTCGGCTGACGAGCGCAGGGCAAAGGCCGTTTGTTCTTCGACTTTCGGTACAGCGCTTTCTGCCATTTCATGCAATTTTTGCCGCATATCCTCAATTTTTTGGAACTCACTATGCAGCACCCCCAAATTACGCATTTGTTGGTTGATAAACAGCTTTTCCTTTAAGGCCAGCCGGTCAAAAACAGAGGCGCGCCGGGTCATCAGCTATCCTGCAAATTGAACAATTCAATCAGCCCCTGCACCGAACTTTCATAGGTCGCGCTTTGATTGAAAGGCTGCTGAATATGCGCCATTAATTGCGGCCATAATTGCACAGCAAGATCCAAATCTGGGTCTTGCCCAGGGGCATAGCCGCCCATCAAAATCAAATCACGGTTTTCCATATAGAGCGCCACCAAACGCCGAAAATACTGGGCGGCTTGCAGCTGTTTCGGATCGGCAATATCATTCATCACCCGGCTGACCGAGGCTGGCACATCCACCGCCGGGTAGATGCCCATCTGGGTTTGTTCACGCGACAACAAAATATGCCCATCCAAAATTGCCCGTGCGGTATCAACAACCGGGTCGTTGGCATCATCGCCATCAGCAAGAACCGTATAAAAAGACGTTATAGATCCTTCGGCCCCAATACCAGTGCCAGAACGTTCAACCAAAGCCGGGATCATCGACACCACGGATGGCGGATAGCCTTTTGAGGTGGGTTGCTCGCCAAGCGCCAGACCAATTTCGCGGCGCGCATGCGCCACCCGGGTCAAAGAATCCATGATCAACAGCACATTTTTGCCCATTGAACGGAAATATTCGGCAATCGCGGTCGCCCGATTTGCCCCCCTAATACGCAGCAATGGTGACCGGTCAGCTGGCTCGGCAACGATCACGGTGCGGTCGCGCGAGTCACTGTTTAACACTTCCGTGGCAAAGCTTGCGACTTCACGGGCGCGTTCACCAATCAAGCCCACCACCACAACATCAGCCGCGGTAAACCGGGTCATCATCCCAAGCAAAACCGACTTACCAACACCAGATCCAGCAATAATACCAATACGCTGGCCTTGGCCAACAGTCAGCAGGCTATTAATCACCCGCACCCCAACATCAAGCTGTTTTTCAACCGGGCGCCGTGCCAGCGGGTTGGTTTTCTTCCCGCCCAACGGCCAGTTTTCGGTTAGCTGTAAAGGTGGCCCATCATCTAGAGGGTGCCCCAGCGCATCAATCGCGCGACCCAGCAAGCCTTCTCCCACCTTTATTATATGCCCGTCATCGGCAATCACCACGCGCGCACCAACACTGATTTGCGCGTCATGATCATGCACTGACAACAGATTTTGTTTGTTCTGAAAGCCAATAACCTCGGCATTGACCGTGTCACCACCTTGCGTATCGACCTGACACAACGTGCCGATGGTTGCGGGAAACCCGTCACATTCGATAATATGCCCATCAAAGCGACTGACCCGGCCCGAAACGCTGGTTGGCCGGCCGATATGCAAGCCGGTTAGCTCATCGGCTAGTTTTTGGATAATCTGTGCCATCAGGCGTCTTGTTTATCTGGCCCGGGTGCGGCGGGCGGTGCGTGGGGCGTAGGCGCTGCCACAACAACACGTTCATCAATAAGATCGGCTAATTCCATGCCATCAAAGCGAATGCGTATGTCACCGCGCCGCAAACTGGCATCGCTCTCAACCACAACGCTATGGGGCCGGGCTGTAAATAGCGGCGCAATAACCGCACTGTCATCAGGGTGCAAAAACACTTTTCCGTCTGACACTTTCTTGCCAGCCGCTTGACCAAGCGCATCAATGCGCGCCACCATCGGGTCTGGCAACCCATCAATAGCACTGCCGGCGCGTTCAGCCGCCAAGGCTATCACCGCCGCCTGCAACGCGTCTGACAATAGTTTTGCATCAACCGTTTCAGGCTTTTGCAATGCCGCCAGCGTGGTTTCCAACGCGGCTATTTTATCGGCTATTTTTGCCTCGGCCGCAGCCGCAAAACTGTCTCGCATCTCGGTTTCACTGGCAGCGCGGCCAGCCGCAACACCATCGGCGTAGCCGCGGTCATAGGCGGCTTGCGCGGTTTCAAAAGGTGATGTTTGAGCGGCCGCATCAGTGTTCGCTTGTGGCGCCATTTGCGGGGTCATTGCTTGTCCCGTTTCTGGCCCCGTTTCTGGCTCTGACATTATGTCGGGGGCGGTTTGTGCGGGCTGCGCCGGATCAAAGGCTGGCGTCACCGGTTCAGGCTTTACATCATCAACAACAGGCGCCGCCATTTCAGCCGTATCTGTACTGACAACTGGGTCACTTGCCGGCACCGACCCATCATCATCTTGTTCGGTAGCGGCGGCCTGCGCTGCTGCTTGTTCTTCTTGGTGCCGCGCGGCGGCGGCAATTTCCATTAAAGAGCGCGGCTTAAATGTCTGGTCTGGGCGTGCATTTCGGCTATCTGACTTTTTAAATTCAGCATTCTGCAAGGCTGCCAAAATGCGTGAGATTTCAGCATCAGCCAGTTGCCCGCTGTCTGCCCTGTCATCTTTTTGCGCGAGATTTACCATGGGTTACATCCTGATACGACACGGCCTAGACAAAGTCATCGCCGCCACGACCAGCAAGCACAATTGTGCCCTCGTCAGACAAACGTCGCGCCACATTGATAATTTCTTTTTGGGCGCCTTGCACCTCGGTCAAACGCACTGGCCCCAAGGCTTCCATTTCATCGATAATATTGGCGGCAGCGCGCTTTGACATACAGGCAAACAGCTTTTCTTGCAGCGGTTCATCGGCGCCTTTTAAGGCCAATACAAGCAGGTCTGTGTCCACCATACGAAGTAGGGTTTGCAGCGATTTCTCGTCCGACATAATAAGATTGTCGAACACAAACATGCTTTCTTGAATGGCTTGCATCAGCCCCTTATCACCTTTGGCGATATCCTTCATGATGCGCGCTTCCATATTCTGCTTGGTAAAGTTCATAATACGGGCCGCCGCATCAACACCGCCAACCTGTGACGCGCGCAATGAGGTGTTGGCTTTGAATTTTTTCTGCATCACCTGTTCAAGTTCGCGCAGAGCGTCCGGGCCAACGGTTTGCAGTGTCGCAATCCGGCGAATGACTTCTGACTGCGCCGCTTCAGGAAGCAAGCCTAAAACGTCAGCCCCAAGGCCCGCATCAAGATAAGAAATTACCAGCGCAATGATCTGCGGATGCTCATCAGCGATCAATTCAGAAATGGACCGCGCATCCATCCAGTCCAAAATTTCAATCGGGCGCGAACTTGCCGATGGGGCAATGCGGCTTAACACTGATTGCGATTTATCTTCACCAAGGGCTTTGACCATAACATTGCGAATGTAATTACCAGCGCCCATGCCTAGGCTTGTTTGGGCTTTAATAATCGCCAAAAACTCATCAAGAACCAAATTGACAGTTTCCTGATCGAGCCCTTGCACCGAATACATCGCGGTGCCCAGATGCTGCACTTCACGTGGTGACAGATTGCGCAAGATTTCAGACGCTTCATCCTCGCCGATAAGCATCATCAAAATGGCTGATTTTTGCGTGCCCGTAAGCCGATCAAAAACTGACTCTTTGTCCTTACCGGTATTTTCCGCTGGCGCTGCCATTTTACTATTCCTTTGTTACATCTGTCTTTATGGCGGGGGGCACCCTTGTTAGATAAAGCGCCCCCACCTTTGTTGGCATTTGGTTATCTTGGCCTAAATCAACCGATATCCTTTGACATCATCGCCTTGAACACGTTCGACACACGTCCGGCCTCATCCGACACTATCATACGGATTACCGCGACCTTGTCATCATAGGTGTTTGCAGTGTCCAGCATCTCGGCCGAGATGGCGGCCTTCTTCGGCTTCAGCTTGGCCTTGATATCTTCAAGGCTCTCACCTTCGCCCACTTCGACCGTGTCGATATCAATTTCGTCATCACCACCAGGTGCGCCCTGCATACCCGGCACCACAGCTGGCACCAAAATCCGGTTGATCAGCGGGCGCACAATGCCCAGAATGACGATGCCTAGCATCAAAACAAATCCAAACTGATTGATCGCGTCACGAACAAACGGCTTTTCATACCATTCGATGATAACACCTTCCAGCAGCATATCGACATAAGGCGCGCTTGATACCGTCAGGCTGTCGCCGCGCTCAATATCGATACCAATGGCATCAGCAACCAATTTTTCAATGCGTGCCAGCTCAGCCTCGTTAAGTGGTTTTGCTATTTCTAGGCCGGTTTCAGGGTCCATCATAGTTGGTTCGCGCACCAGGACCGCAGCATTAATCTTACGAATAATATTTGACGGGCGCAGGGTGCTAGACACCGTCCGGCTGACTTCATAATTCTTCACCTCACTTGTCGAGCTTGACCGTAGGTCAGGATTGCCACCTGACGCTGTGGCACTCTCGCTTAGCGTTGCCGCAGCTGGTGGTGTGTTGGCAATCGCCCCCGGAATGCCTTTGGCTGGGGCTTGCATGGTTTGGTCAGATGTCAATTGCTCACTACGCAATGCATTTCCCTGTGGGTCAACCAGCTCTTCGGTGACCTCACTACGCGTAAAATCAATATCAAGATTGATTTGCGCATTAATGTTGCCGGCCCCCACAATAGGTGTCAGCAATGATGTCACCCGGGCGCGGTAAATATCCTCAAGCTTGATACGGTGTTCAAGCTGCGAGTCTGACAGCTGACTTTCTGCGCTGTTTGAGCTGCGCGATAGCAAAGATCCGTTTTGATCAACAACTGCTACATTTTCTTTAGTCAGGTTCGGCACTGATGACGACACCAAATGCACAATTGCCTCAACCTGCGAACGGCCAAGGCTGCGCCCCCGTGCCAGCTGCAAAAACACCGACGCTGTCGGGTCTGCAGACTGCCGTACAAACACTTCCTTATCAGGAATGGCCAAATGCACACGGGCACTCAGCACAAGATCAATTTCACTAATTGAGCGCGCCAATTCCATTTCCTGCGTTTGCTTGAGACGCGCCGCCTCTACTGAACGGCTGGCGCCCATCTGAATGGAATCAAGCTTGTCATAACCATTCGCGGCTGATGATGGCAGGCCTTGGGCCGCCAATGTCATGCGCGAGCTGTGATAATCTGCGACTGGCACCAAAACCTCACCGGTAATCGGGTCCATGGTGACATCGACGCCGGTATTTTTTAGCGCGTCCATCACGCGTGATTTTTCGGCTTCAGGCAACCCGGCATATAATGTGGTGCGGGCTGGCTTTTGCATAATCACATAGGCGGCAAGCCCAATTAAAATGACAACAACAGCCACCACAGTCGGCAATGACCGCTGAAAGGCTGGCTGTGTGTAGACACGGCTGACTTGTGACACCAACGACCCGGCCTGGTTGAAAACACCCGGTCCCTTTGCCATTAACTCGGTATCTTGATTTACAACTGCTTCAGCCATTTTCTGCGTCCCAAATAATATTTGTTAATCGTCTGATTTTACGTATCTATGTGATGCTAAACCGGCATATTCATAATATCTTTATAAGCACTTAACATTTTATTCCGCACGTTCAGCGTCATCTGAAATCCGAGCGATGACACTTGCTGGCTCACCATGACTTTGGAAAGATCATTCTCAACACCCAGCTCATACGCCTTGGTCAAGTTTGCCGCGGTGTTTTGTGCCGCTGCCACTTCTTTTAGCGCGTCACCCATGCGCTCAGTAAAATGGCTTTTGTTGGTCTCAGACCCCAAAGCCGCTTCGGCCTGCGCGCGCAATTGCGCCCGCAAGCTGGAAATTGGGCCGGTCAATGATGTGATCTGTGTCATAATAAATATCCTCTATTAGGCAGTAGCGCTATTTTGCAACATGCCATTGGTTGTCACGGACGCCGAAAACCGTTCCTGCAGCACCCCATCAACCATGATGTCGCCAGCCATGATTTTGCCACCGGATGACAGCACCAAGGCGCGTTGCAAAACATTTTCAAGCTCGCGAACATTGCCCGGCCAGCCATAAGACAACAAAAGCTGTTTGGCTTCTTCATCAATGGTTGGCACCTCGCCAAGCGCGACTGAATGGCGCGCAAGCAAAATGCTGCTGATCGGCACAATATCATCTGGACGTTGCGCCAGATGCTGTGTTGTTAGCGGAAACACATTCAGCCGGTAAAACAGGTCTTCACGAAACTTACCGTCACGAATTTCCTGCAGCATTTCACGGTTGGTCGTTGCCAACACGCGCACATCAACATCAATTTCGCGCTGGCTGCCGAGCGGTGTCACTTTGCGTTCTTGCAAGGCCCGCAAAAGCTTGGCTTGCAATGACAACGGCATTTCTGAAATTTCATCAAGCAACAATGTGCCGCCATCTGCCGCTCTAAAAATACCCTTATTGGCAGTAGATGCTCCGGTAAATGAGCCCTTTTCATGGCCAAACAAAATGGCTTCGAGCATATTTTCCGGGATCGCCGCACAATTCACCGCAACGAACGCATTGTCTTTGCGGCTTGATTGATTATGGATAAACCGCGCCAGCACTTCTTTACCGGTGCCGGTCGGACCGTTGATAAACACCGTCACATCGGTAGAGGCAACGCGGTTGGCAAGCGCCATCAATTGCCGGCTAGCCACATCAGCAACCGCAACATGATCTTCACCAAGCAACAGCGTGGCAGCCATTTGGAGATTGTAATTTTGGGCCGCAGGCTGGGTTTCGCATGCGGTCGGCACCGCCAGCCGGATCAATTTTCCGTTCATTTCGTGCGTGACATGAAACTGGTCATCCGGGTCGGTGCCAATGAGCATCAACTTTTTCGCCCGCATGGTGCGCACCATTTCGACCACAGCAGCCACTCCACCTTGCCTTTCAGCAAAATCTACACTGCATAGGAATGCATCAATAGGTTGTGATGCCACTGCACCCGGACCGGCAACTGGTGTTGATGTGCTTGCCGCACTGTCACGCCAATTCACCGATGCCATACGCATGGTGAGAATTTCAGACAGCACCTCAGCACACGGCAGCAAATCTTTTTGGATGCATACATTAACCATAGTAAGTCTCCCGACATTTCATGCCTGTCGGTAAAGGCAAAATGCACGCCAATTTGAATCAGACTGAATAAAAAATTTTAACTATATGTTTTTATTGTATAAAAAAATAAATCGCCCTAGAAGACTTAGGGTTTCATTTTTCTGACACCAATTTAGAAAAAGCTAATTTAATAGTTCAATTTTCTGACACCTTGGTCTATCGTTCATAGCTAAGCGCAACCAAACGTTAAGAAGAGCTGGGCCGATTTTTATAATGAGTGTGGGTAAGAATGAACTGGTGGGCCAGTCTGCGGCGATGCGGGATGTTCGCCGCTTGATTGAAATATCAGCGCCAGCAAAAACAACGATCTTAATCCTTGGCGAAACCGGTACTGGCAAAGAATTGGTGGCGCGTAGCATCCACGCACAATCGGGCCGCAAGGGTGATTTGGTATCGATTAACTGTTCGGCAATCCCGGCAGATTTGCTCGAGTCAGAATTATTCGGATATGAAAAAGGCGCCTTTACAGGGGCTGAAAAAACCCGCCACGGGCGCTTTGAAATGGCCTCTGGCGGCACCTTGTTTCTTGATGAAATTGGCGATATGCCCCTGCCCCTGCAAGCCAAGTTGCTGCGCGCCATCGAAACCAAACATATTCAGCGGGTTGGTGGTGGCAAAGATGTGCCAATCGATTTAAGACTTGTTTGCGCCACTCACCAAAATATCGAAGCTGATATTGACGCCGGCAAATTTCGCGCTGACTTGTTCTATAGGATAAATGTATTTCCTATTAAATTGCCAGCCCTTGCCGAACGCGCCGTTGATATTCCGCTTATAATTAAAGCCCTGTGCCTGTCGATTAAGGCGCAAGATGACATGCCCGGCCTTCCAGAATTTGATGACAGCGCCCTGCAGGAATTCACCCGCTATCCGTGGCCTGGCAATGTGCGCGAATTGCGCAATGTGATCGAACGTGCGTGCCTGCTATTTCCGGCGAAAACTATTGATGCCAAGCATGTACGTAACTATTTGCTGCGGTTGCGGGCGCCAGATGTTAGCGAAGAGCAAGATGCGCTATGGGCCGCAACGGCAGATTTTGACCCCCCAACCGAAATGGCAGATAACGACGCTAATATGCCACTGCCGCGCCCAAGCCATTACCGCGATTGGTTTGCGTATTTTGACACAATTGATGTGCGGCGCCATCTTCAGGACGTGGAAATCGTGCTCATCGAAGCTGCGCTGGAAAAATCAAACGGCATGATCAGCCAAGCTGCCGATGCGCTCAAATTACGGCGCACAACGCTAATCGAAAAAATGAAGAAATTTATGATCGAAAAGCCAGTTTCCTGACCTTTATGCTGGCTAACTCATCGAGGCTGGTCTATCTGGCAGTGCATGCACATATGGTGTAAGTCACAGACCGGTTAGCTCATATAGGCGCGCTGGGCCTTTAATGAACGGCTTGTTTGCCAGCTGATGTGGCTCATATCTTCCTGAACCGTCTGGATCAAGCTGGCGTTATCACGTGCACATTCTTCAATCAGCGCAAAAAACCCGGCATCGATAGACTGCATGTCCATTAAACAAATATCTTTCAAGATGTCTTGACGCGCACGGTCAAGTGCAGCCGCCCGCGTATAATCTTTTTGCGATATAGCCGTGGCAATATGCCCATTCAACATTTGAAATTGTTCAGCGATTTCGTTTTTCATTTCTTAACCTGTGAGCCAATAGCTTGCCATGCATCACGAATTTCACTAAGCGCGTGCGTTGCTTTCGGGGTGCCATCTGCGACCCCTTTGGCAAGGTCCGCAATCAATTGCTGGCGGGCAAATTCATAAAGCTGGAATAGATTTGTTGCAATCGCCTCGCCTTTTTCAAAATCAAGCGATGATTGGAGCGCATAGATAATCGTCAAGGCGCGGGCAAAATGCTTTGATTTGATCTCAGCGTCCCCACCATTTTTCAAATCAATATTGGCTTCAAAAAGCTGCATAGATTTCAACAAGGCGTCAAACATCGTTAGAATGATCAGATGCGGATCATTCATCTCTTCCAAGGCTTGACGCTCTGCATTTTGGTACGCCTGCGTTATATGATTGTAATTCATATAAATTTACCCGTTGTATTAGATTTGCGTATAATCCGAAAAATCGTTATACTTCGTCTCATGTTTGTTTCGCCTTACACAGAGCCAAATACGAACCTACAGCCGCGCCCTGAAAAAGGGCTTGGCCAGAGCGTTCCGCGCACTGTTGGGATATCATCTGCAAGCCTCATGCCAACCGACCGTCAAACGATAAATGGTGTTGAGGTAATGCACCCAAGCGCAACTTTGCCGCAAAATTTCCAAGACATGCCGCACGCGCGGATCTACCATCCAAAGCAAGCCCCATCGGCGATCTCATCGGAAAATTTTCTGGCGGCCCGCGCCGCGCTAAGCCCGGGATTTGTGCAAAATGCTGCGCAAACAAACATCGCTAGAATTTCCAACCTCTACCGTGATGTACCGCGCTTTAGAAATGAGCTGGATATCCTTGTTTAAGGCCCGACACCTTAACGCCCCGCAAAACAATCATCACTAAACTCGCCACCATCCATAAAAAGACTGGGGCGCGCCATACTTATGACAACAACGATAACAAGCCGCGTTTTTGGGCTGAAGCCATCTGGATCATCTGCATTGCCGCGCCTGACAATAATTGCTTTTTCGCCAATTGCGCAGCCTCTGATGCATAGTCGGCATCCATGATACGCCCGCGCGCCATCTCAGTTTGGATTTGCACCGAAGACAAGCGTTCTAAATTGGACATAAGCTGGCTTCGTTTTGCACCAATGATCACCCTGGTGCTGCTCATGCGATCAATCACCGAGCCAATTGCGGTAATTGCCTCGCGTGCCCCAGCCTCGGTTGAAATATCCACTGACGCCAAAACCAGGTCAGTATCATCTAAAGCATCATTTGTAAGGTCGATATGCAGCCTGTCGGTATAGGTTTGTACGCCGTCAGAATGAGTGTAGGTAACATCCATATCAAAAGACGTCTGGCCATTGTCAAAATCGACATCATAGGTGGCTTTGCTTTGCACATTGCCCGAGCCATCAACCTCAAAATTTGTGTAATCATTGGCACTGTTAATGCTGGCGGTGCCAAGGGTAAAGCTGCCGTTATAACTGTCTGCCGCTGCAAAGGCGTTAAGATAAGACATTATAGAATTAGCAATGGTGATTTGTTCGGCCTCTGTCACCGTCACATCAGTTTCGGAAACACCATAGGTTGACGGTGTCAATGTCAACGTCACCGCCTCAGTATGGGTCACCCCGTCGGCGGTATAAAGTATGTCAAAGTTATATGTGCTTTGGGTTAGATAGCGCAACGCCGTGCCGGTAACATTACCGCTGCTGTCAATGCTAAATTTAGCGGCATCTGTTCCTGAAATCGCATAGGTGCCGGCCGGCGTGCCGGGGTTCCGTGAGGCATAGGTAGCGGT